>ERZ1463035.14-NODE-14-length-40768-cov-16.422912_pt1 | contig 40768 bp, 39 predicted proteins | sample MGYA00564486_ERZ1463035 | MGnify/ENA primary metagenome ERZ1463035 (study PRJEB39244, sample SAMEA3635149) | Helicobacter pylori | study: EMG produced TPA metagenomics assembly of PRJEB11511 data set (Assembly of a 5300-year-old Helicobacter pylori... | reverse complement strand
TCTAATGGGCATAATGGGATGCCTTGGACATTATATTTAAGATCTCCTATTTTGCTATTACCCTGATTACGAGGGTTTAAAGGTATAAAGACTTTTTCAAAACCGCAGTTTTGAAGGAAACCAAAGTTATCATAACTGTCAAATTCTGAATCACCTAAAAAGTATTTAAATTTGAAATTTGAAGTGTTTTTCAATGTTTCTAAAAATGGCGTAATTACTGGTTTTAAAGAGGCATTATCATAACAATATTTTTGCTCTTCGGGAGTATCAAACTCTTTATCAATTTGATTATAAAAATTTTTATCAAAGAACTTTAAATTTAAAGGGATGCCCCAGCCGTTAGTAATGAGACCAAATTTATAAAAATAACCAAAATGTCCATTTACAAAATCTAGCTTAATACTGTTATTTGCATGAGCAAATTTGGGCATATTTTTATATGCGGCAGCATAAGGGTTAAGTTGCTTGTTCTTCGTAGTTTTAGCATAAGATTTCATCCTGTTTACTTCTGAAACGAGAGTTTTTGGATTATTCTCTTTAACCCTTGGTTTTAAACCAGAAGTATCATATATAAGCTCAGAATTACGGTTTTTAGAAGGCGAATCCTCTGGAAGAGATTTATTAATCTCTTCACAAATATCGATGGTTTGTGGAATCATAGAATTGAACAAATCAGCAATATCACCTTCAAAATCCGTCTTAAATCTACTGAAAAAGGAATCATCAGGAATGTCATCATAGAAGCAGCAAAAATCTCTTATTTCAGTAGAGAATATAAGAAAAAGACTTAATAAAACAGTAGTTGGAATATGAAATACTTGCATTAGAATTAATGAAGATAATACTGATGAAAGGTCATATTTTCTATCTCTTCCTAGGTTGGCATAATATTTTTTAGTAAAAGATTCAGGAATAAAAGATTCAATATCAAAGTTGTCACCAAGTAATTTGATAAAACCTACCGGTTGCTTTTTTCTGAGACCGTTAAGTTCAGCTATTTGTTCCAAAATATTAAGTTGTTTAAGTTTATTAATACAAAACATGCTATTCTCCTCCTCTGTGGATAATATTTTGTGTAGTGACATTTATTCTCTCACAGTGGAGGAAAATATAAAAGCCTAACGGCTTAAAAGTTAGGCGGTTCAATGATTGCAGAATTGCGCAATCGGCTAACCCTATTTTTTATAAGGAGGAAATTCTATGACGAATATATACAGATATAACTGTATCGAAGAAAAACTACCTTGCAATATAAACGAGATTTCTTGCATAGAGAAACAGCACTCTGTACCCGGAAATATTATTTTAAAAACTAATTATGGTTCTTTGGGATCCACAACACTTGATTTTACAAATATAACATCTCTAACCTTAAACCAACGAATTGCAAAAACTAAAATTGACACAACTAACATGAGAAATTCAAAACTACTTATTGACTTTACTGGAATACTAAATTTAACAGCAACTTTAATTGGTATATATACATTTAACTTTGCATTAACTATGACTTGTAAAAACAATAAAGTTAAGCAAACCCTAACTACCTTTGCTTTTAAATTCTCAAATAAGCTTATTTCATCTGTTGATAGCCGTACTTTAAAATTTGCATATTCTCCTGATAATGATTTATGTGAAGATTGCTGTTGTTATGCTCTTGAATTAACTAGTATCCAAACCAGTAACAACCCGGTTTTCACCTTCAGCATCAATAGTGGCGTTATTTCTATACTGGCAATAGATTCTAGGAAAAGTAGCTCCCTTTCTAATATGAATAACAAAGACTCTGGGAATACTCTATTAAGTACAAAATCTAATATTTCATACTCAAGCACTATTAATTTTGCAGCTCCTGACTTTCTTAATACCCTAAATCAGCCTATTGCCCATATATATATGGATACAACATTTATGAAAAAGCCTAAACTACTCTTAGACTTTACAGGGATCTTAGATATAGTTCCGCTAAATAGCCTTGTGGTAGCTACACTTTACTTCACCTTATTTAAGCTTCGCAAAGGTAGCAAAGTTCGTACACCACTTACAACCTTTGCTTTTAGCACTATTAATTTTACTTCACTCGCAAATAACCAAACTTTAAAGTTTGAATATTCTCCTTGTGATGAGTGCTCTGATGAATGCTGCAAGTATACTCTTGAACTAACTAGTGTTTATAACGATGCCGTAGGAACTATAGTTCTCTCAATCAGTAATGGCACTTTCTCTGCGTTAGCCTTTTATTCTTGCTTAGATAATTACAACAAATTATCTGGAAATAGTATATTTAGCAGTAATTCTGGTTCCTTTTTTATTGGATATACTGCACTAACAGCTGGACAGACAGAAATTTTAGCTCTTCCTATAATCAGTACCACAATTGATATAAGTCATTTAAATGCTCCAAATCTTCTTGTAGATTTTGCTGGAATTTTACACATCGATTCAGATCCATTCATTACATTGATTTTAAATTTCACTCTATACAGATCCTCGAGTAACGATAATATTTTACAACCAGTAGCTAACTTTGTTTATAATTCCATACAAACAACAGTCATAAATGAAAGTAATACCTTAAAATTCGAATATTATCCTACTGATGACACATGTGACGATTTATGCACATATATTCTTGAGTTAACTAGTATAACAACACCTGCTAATATAGCTATATATGATATCACCATAAGTAGCGCAACACTTTCTATAATAGCCGTGGAACCTTAAAACTAACAATGACTACTTTATTAACAGTAGTCTAATAGTAAAACCCTCACCTAAAATTAGTGGAGGGTTTTACTATTATATTTATTTTTTACTTTTCAAATAATTCTGCTGTGGAAGATAGTTATACAGAATAATTAATCTACCAATACATTAAATTTTAATGTATTACCATACTTAATAATAAAACCATAACTAACCCTACCACAGATATTATAGTTTCGAGTACTGACCATGATTTTAACGTCTCTGGTATTGATAAATTAAAATATTCTTTAAACATCCAAAAACCAGGATCATTAACATGTGAAAATATTAGGCTTCCGGCTCCAGTTGCAAGTACCATAAGTTCAGGGCTAGCACCTGTTGCTACAATTAATGGTCCTACAATTCCTGCTGCAGTAAGGCCTGCTACAGTTGCAGATCCTAATGATATTCTAAGTATTGCTGCAATTGACCATGCAAGTACTAGTGGTGAAATGGCTGATCCTTTCATAATTTGAGCAACATAATCTGCAACTCCACTATCTACTAAGACCTGTTTAAATGCTCCACCGCCACCTATTATTAATAGAATCATAGATATTGCAGCTATTGATTCAGTTACAGTTTTCATAACTTCAGGCATCTTTTTACCCTGATTTAGGCCAAATGTAAATATAGCTAAGAGTACAGCTATAAGTAATGCTATTACTGGATCGCCTAAAAAGTTAGTGTAGTTTAAAATAGGTGAAGTTTTTGGTAAATTAATAGTAGCAATAGCTCTTGCTGCCATAAATATTACTGGCACTAAGGCTGTAAATACACTTATTCCAAAACTAGGCATTTCTTTCTCTGTAAATACTTTTGGATTATATAAACCTTTTGGTATATCATGTTCCATATGCTTTAAAAATTTTGTAAGTACAGGACCTGCAAGAATTACTGCTGGAATGGCACACACAATTCCATAAATTAAAGTCTTACCTAAATCTGCTTTATAAATTGCAGCTATAGCTGTTGGACCCGGATGTGGTGGTAAAAAACCGTGGGTTACAGATAATGCTGCTGCCATTGGAACTCCTATATATAAAAGTGGAATATCAGCAGCTGCTGCTATTGAAAACACAAGTGGAAGTAAAAGTACAAACCCTATTTCATAAAATAAAGCAATACCGACAATGAACCCCGTTAATATAACTGCTAATTGTATATGCTTTTTCCCAAACTTATCAATTAGTGTAAGAGCTATTCTTTGAGCTCCACCACTATCAGCCATAAGCTTACCAAGCATGGCTCCAAAACCAAGTACTAGTGCTAGCGAACCGAGTGTTCCACCAACTCCCTTTGTAATTGAAAGAACAACACTTGGAAGTGGCATACCTTCCATAATACCTACGGATAATGCAACAAGAATTAATGACAAAAACCCATTTAATTTAAAAACTATCATAAGAACTAATAGTAACGCAACTCCAAGAACAACAATTAATAATGGCATAGTAAAATCCCCCTTTCATTTCTGTAGTAAACCAAACCTATAAACTTATTTTTCAACTTGTCTCTATCTTTCAATCGTTTTCTTTTTTCCAATAAACGCCATTAGTTGCTCGTAACTTGGATACCCTTCCATATCCCCCTTTACAAGGACTGCCATAGCTCCAACTCCATTTGCGTATTCTCCACATTCTTTGAGATCTAATTTCTTTAACATTCCAGAAAGGAACCCAGCAGCAAAACCATCTCCTGCTCCAACTGTGTCTTGGGGATTTTCCAGTTTATATGCATTTACATATAAACCTCTATCTTTATCTGCTATGTAGCAACCTTCTTCTCCAAGTTTAACCGCTACAACGCTACACCCCATCTTTATAAAGCTGTCGGCAATATCAGTAGGCTTTGTAAATCCAAGGAGCATTTCACCCTCATCTATACCTGGAAAAATCATATCTGATTTTTTAGCAATTTCGAGTAGAACTGGTATTGCCTCTTTTTTTGTCCATAATTTCAATCTAATATTAGGGTCAAAAGAAACTAATACATTATTTGCTTTTGCAACTTCTATTGCCTTGAATAATGTTTTTCTACAGCTTTCAGAAAGTGCAGGTGTAATTCCAGAAATGTGAAGTATCTTTGCATCTTTAATATAAGCCTCATCTAATTCCTCTGCTTTCAAATTACTAGCTGCTGAACCTTTCCTATAGTAATAAACATTAGGATTAGAATGCATAAATCTTTCTTTAAATAATATACCTGTATTTTTACCAGGTTCAAAAATCACTCTGGATACATCTACACCTTCGCCTTGAATTGTGGACTGTATATACCTTCCAAATTCGTCATCTCCAAGTTTCGAGAACCAACCAACTTTATGTCCTAATTTTGCAAGTGCGATTGCAACATTTGATTCCGCACCTGCAATTGATTTATTAAAGTTTTGAACGTATCTTAATGGGCCTGAAGAATCCGGGCCAAATAAAACCATAGACTCTCCAAAAGTAACTACTTCCATAATACAGCCTCCTATATATATTCATAATATAAAGTATGAATATAAATCTATTCCATATATCCACCCTTCATTGCTGCTACTGCACATTTGGTATATATACCTAGTATTCCTTTTGTATATTTCCTTGCTGGCCTTACCCAACTTTTTTTCCTTATTTCTAAAATTTCTTGAATTTCGCTTTTAGTTTTTTCTTGTCCTTTCACTCCTATAATGCTAAGCATGCGGGCAACAATATCAATCCTTATAAGATCGTCTTCCTCTACTAGTGCTATAGGTCCGCCTTCACTTGCCTCAGGTGAAACATGACCAATAGCTGGTCCCCTAGTTGCTCCTGAAAATCTACCATCAGTAATTAAAGCTATAGATTCAACTAACTCAGGATCAGATGCAATGGCTTCTGTTGTATAAAACATTTCTGGCATTCCAGATCCCCTTGGGCCTTCATACCTTATAAAAACTGCATCTCCAGGCTTAATCTCTTTTGTTAATACCGCCTTTATAGCATCTTCCTCACAATTAAATACTCTAGCTTTTAAAGTGACTTTCATTAGCTTTTTAGATATAGCTGAATGTTTTACTACAGCGCCACCTGGTGCTAAATTTCCTTTGAGTATTGCAATTGCTCCCTGAGCTTGTATTGGATTTTCTTTAGTTTTTATAATATCTTCTTTGCTTACGCCTATTGCTCCTAGGTACTTATTACAATTCTCATAATAACCATTTTTCTTTAGGTCATCTAAATTCTCACCTAAGGTCTTTCCTGTTACAGTAATCACATCTAAATGTAAAAACTTCTTTATTTCTTCCATTATTGCTGGAACGCCACCTGCATACCAAAAATATGATCCAGGATAAAATCCACTTGGTCTTATATTTAATATAAATGGAATTTTTTTATGGATTTCATCAAATAATTCAGGATTTATTTCAATTCCAAGTTCGTGTGCTATAGCTGGAATATGGATTAAAGCATTGCTTGAACCGGCTATTGCAGCATGCACCATAATAGCATTTTCAAAAGCTTTTTTAGTCATTATATCAGATGGTTTAATATTCATATCTATTAGCTTAAGAACATGCTCTCCTGCAAGCTTTGCATTAATTTTTAATTGCTCTAATGTAACTGGCACTAATGCAGTTCCAGGCATTGCTATTCCTAATGCTTCTGACATTACTTGCATTGTTGATGCCGTTCCCATAAATGAGCAAGCCCCACAACTCGGACACGCATTATGTTTATAATATGTAAATTTTTCTTCTGTTATTTCTCCTCTTTCATATTGCGCACTATATGTTCCTATTTGTTCTAAAGTAAGCATATCAGGACCAGCATTCATAATTCCACCTGGTACTAAAATGGCTGGCATATCCAGTCTTGCGATAGCCATAAGATGTGCTGGCACTGCCTTATCACAACTTGTAATAAATACACCTGCATCAAAAGGTGTTGCTTGTACATGTATCTCTATCATGTCTGTCATAATTTCTCTAGAAGGAAGTGAATAATTTATTCCATCATGTCCTTGTGATTCTCCATCACATATATCTGTTACAAAATATTTAGCTGGTTTTCCACCTTTGTTAGAAATTCCACTACAAGCTTCCTCGACTAATATATCTAAATGCGCACTTCCTGGATGACTTTGACCGTAACTACTTTCTACAATAATTTGTGGTTTAGAAAGTTCATCCACAGACCAACCTGAACCTAATCTTAACGAATCTATTTCTGGTGCTATTTCTCTTAATTTTTGACTCTTTAACATTTATACTCACCCCATATTTTATTTTATAGTTGTATGACATTAATTTTCATTTGTAACCCTTTAACTACTATATAAAAGTTTATTTAACTGTTTTATCAATTAATATGCTTGTAGTTGTCCTACAACTTATATGTACATATTAATCAGTAAACGGTTTTATGTCAATGCTTTTTTATATTAAATAATTGCATTTATATATTTACCTGTTTATTAAACATAAAAATGCCCTATATAACAGACAATTTTTTATCGTCTGTTATATAGGGCAACTGTTATATTAACAATTATTTTATTAATATCTATTTATTCACGTCTCTAATTGTTCGTTCTATATGTCTTTTGGCAAATAACTTTGCAAGCTGCGAATCTCTATTTTTTATAGCCTCTAATATGAGCTTATGTTCGCTAAGCCCTCCAGAAGGTCCTAAATTATTGTACAACAACTTTTGATGGGCCCTTAGAAGATTCTTTAATATTCCGTTTACTTTTATAATCAAAGGGCTATTACTTCCTTCAACAATTTTCATATGAAAGTTTAAATCTTCTTCAGTAAATCTATCAAAATCATCTTGATATTTAATCATATTGTTATAACATTCCTCAATTTCATTTATTAAATTATCGCTACATCTCTCAGCGCAAAGCCCTGATGCTTCTGACTCTATGATTAATCTAAACTCCAATATATCATTATAGTTATCTTGGCCTAGGGTAATCATAGGTATTAGACTATTCAAATAAACAGATGGCTTTAAATCATTGACAAAAGTACCTCCACCTTGCCTTTTACTAACAATATTAACCGCAGACATTTTTTCTATAGCTTCTCTAACAGAAACCCGACTTACTTGTAACTCCTGCGCAAGTTTAAGCTCTGACATAATTTTCATTCCTGGTTTATATTCACCTCTAATAATTTTTTCTTGTATTACATTAAAAACTTTATCACTAGTTCTTGTATCCTTCATCTCATAATTCTCCTATATACACTTAATTTTAATTTGTTTATATCACTATCTAATATATTCATTACTTAATTTTATCTTACATTAATAGTATTATATCATGTGTTATCTATATAAATACTAAACAAATAATAATAAATCTAGGAGATTTAGACTTGTTTTAATACACTACCAATTTTTATATACAAGCTTAGAATCTTTTAATTTAATTTTTATCTTAAGTTTTTTAATTACCCTACGCACTCGTGGACGGTTGTAACGTTGTATTGTAATCGGATATATATTAAAAAATATATTGAAAAATGTTAACCATAATATATTCTTATATGAATACGTCATACAAACATATACAGAAATAATAAAAATTATAATAGCTATAATAGTGTGTCCAAATTCAGAGGTTCTTGTTCTATACTCATAATATTCTAATGAATTCAGTGATTGCCTAATAGGGTTTTCTTTTTTTCTACTTCTCTCCCAACCGCTTACTACTAATAATTTTCTAAAAAAATGAACACCAATGTACTTGTATATTCTTCCTTCCCTTTCAATAGGAAAGCTATTAAAATAAGATGACTTCAGTTCTGGTTTTAATAACGTCTCTACTATGGACATCCAAATCATTAATAAAAAATTAAGTAGAATACTATATACTAATGACTTCATACTAATAGATGGGACTAGAATAAGCAAAACTACACTACACGTTGTTATCAATACAATAATCCATTTTATAAATGTATTTTTATTTACTTTGATCATATTATATTAGACACCTTTCTTTATATTTCTTCTCTTTTATTAATACTTTCCTCTTTAAGTGATGCCAAAATATCCTGAGGTTCAATTTTTGTTATCTCCCAATAATAAATACTACATACATCCATGATTTGATTTATTATGTCAACATATTCACTTTTCTGTGCACCATAGTCTAACATAAGTATTCCCTCTCGCCCTCCACTGCAAGCAATTTCTATCTCAACCTTATTATTATCAATAAATTTTATAAAGATCACTGACATAATATATGATGAAATTCTTTTATAATAACGTTCTCTCATAAGCACTACTATATTTCCATCACTGTTCATATATGGTTTATCTCTATAAAAATCATCTTGATGATTATATAAAATGTTACTTATTTTTCTGATGTTTTTACCTTCTACAACTAAATTAGCTATCTTCATATTTTCCTCCATATAATCTATATTCTTTTACCATTGTAGCATTATTTTACTAATCATTATCTACCCATAATATTCTACCAAAATATTTCTTTCTAATAACTTTTATAAGATATAAATTATAAAACCACATAAAAATAACCATCTAAATTTAATAGCATGGTTATTTTTGTGATTTAATTTTCAAATTTTTCTAGTAACTTAAAATTCTAATACTCTGAAATATTCAAATTATATTTTTTAGCCAATCGAAGAAGTTCTTTTTCATCTGGACTATTTTTCGTTAGAATTAAAGACATAACTTTAGAATTATCTACCTTTTTTAATAAATCTTTTCTTAATTTTTCATAATTCATATTTTTCACCCTCCTACTTATTCTTTTCCATAGTTTTCATCTTCTATAGTATTAATAAAACCTCGAGTAAAATAAACATTTTTATTCTTGTGTCACTTATATTCTTGTGTCACTTACTTGTGTCACTTATATACATTCTATATTAACTTACATATTTCCTCTATTTAATAGCTGTAAACTAACTAATGAAATGTTTTTAGTTAAAAAACAATAAAAAAATATCGAATAAACAGTTATATTAAACTGTCTATTCGATATTAATAATATTATAAATATGTTACCTCTAATGGATTTCTGTCCACTAACTTCTTATAAGTATACTTAGGATATCCAACCATAACAGCAGCTGTTATGGTTTTTCCTTCTGGTATATTAAATAATTTAAGCATTGGTGAACCCTTCATACCTGCACAATATTCAAAATAACCAGCCCAACAAGTTCCAATACCTAGTGAAGGAGCAAATAATTCTAGGTAAGTCAAAGAAGAAATAGAGTTAGCCCTGCCGTTTGAAAAACCTTTATCAGCCATAGTCATAATTAAATTTGGTGCACCACGCAAAATTCCATCAACTCCGTCTTCCCTGTACAATCTGATTAATCCTTTTAATCCCTCTTTTAGTGGAGATTTCTCAATCATTCGGATAGTAAGTAGAACAGCTTTTTCTACTAATTTTCTGTCCTCAATAACAAGAAAAGATATACCTTGACTATTACTTCCAGTAGGAGCCAACCTTGCAATATCAACCAATTTAGTTAATTTTTCTCTTGATACAGATTCATCTTTATAACTTCTTATAGAACGACGTGACCTTAAAAAATGCTCAGCCTGCTCTGCATTTAATTTAGGAAAATCTTTTGCATTAATTTGCTCTGCGAGTGGTGTTTTTTTATTATCTATAGCTTCAGTTGGGCATACAGCAACACAATGTCCACAAGCAATACAACTAGTATTTTCTACTTCCTCCGGACCATTTTCTCCCATTTTCAAAACAAATGATGGACATTCCTTAATACATTGTCCGCATTTAATACATTTTTCTTCATTTACAGTTATAAGACCCATTTTTTATCCCCTTTAAATTTACTTTATTAATTTTTCAATATCATTTAATGTTTTTAATAATTCTTTTATTCTTTCTTTGCCAATGCCATCCTCGATTGTACTCTGTGCTTCCTTTAATATTGGTGTAGCAACATCAAGAGTATTTAATCCTTTATCAGTTACGGTTATGCACTTTTTCCTACAGTCCTGCTCTTCTTTCTTAATATCAATATAACCGCTCTTTCTAAGTAACTCCACATTTCTCGTTACAGTGCTTTGATCCATGCGTAAAATGTTACCAAGACTTGTAACAGAAATATTTTCATTCAAAGAAATATCCAATAGTAGCAAACATTGAGTACTCCGAAGTCCTGTTGGTTGAAGCATCTTGTCATAAAACTGAGTAATCGCGCGGGTGGTTTTTCTTAAATTACCACAAGCACAATTTTGCGAATTTTTGTTATCAGATGAAATTAAACTACACATAAATTCAACTCCAATACTATATATGTATATACATATAATATAGTGAAGTCGAATTTATGTCAAGTTTATAAGTTACTTATAATTTTTTAATATTAAACATTATTAATTATCCCTATTTAATAAATGATGTTATAATAATATTGAGGTGATATTAAATGGTTTCAGATAGAACTGTTGTTACAATTCAAAAACAACTACAAGATAAATTAGAAATACAAGCTGAAAAAGAGCATAGAAGTCTTTCAAATTTAGTTAATAAAGCATTAATTGAATATCTTGATAAAATTGAGGATTAACATTTTATATGTTAGTCTTTTTTAGAAAGGTGGAAATGCAAAAATGTATCTTAATGGTACTGTTCACCTGGTGCAAAAAAACTTCTTTCCATTAAAGGAGAGGATTCTTAATTGCCTATATAAATACAACAATTTTGTCTTAGAAGTGAAAGATGAATCTATTAATAATGTTATAATTATAACAAATGATATTATATATAATAACGACTATATTTATGAAGATGGGGACAGTTTATATAATCATTTTCCAAAGGATAAAATTATAAATTTAAGAAGGTATTTAGTTAAAAATAAATTGTGCTCTAGAGAAATTGAAAGAAAATTTTATAAACTAAAACCAGAAGTTATTGAAATTTTATTATTAAGCGAAAGATATAATCAAGCTGGCGCTGCACATCTTATAGGTGAAGATAGCATTATAGACAGATTAGAAAAAAAGGGATATGAAATAATTAGGATATGTTAAAAACTGAGCATAAACTTTTTGTTTTAAAAGTTTATGCTCAGTTTTATTTTTAATTTATATCCTTTAATCCTATTTTTTTAATCCCAGATTGAACATTTTTGTTCTTAATATAATTATTCCATACAATACCGTTTTTGTGATTTTGAATCATAAGCAATGTTATGCCCTTATCAATTCCAATTACATCAGTATCATACCACTGTGTCCCTACAATAAATTCACTAGGATATGCATCATGGAGATCAGTATTATAAGAGTCCTTAAGACCATATTTCCCCCATAGACTAGGAAAATTCTCATAATAATTACGTAAAGCTGCCAGAGATTCCTTAGGTGTAAATACCATAGATCCTAAAGCACCTGATGGTGCAAGCGTACCATCATTTTTAACTTGATCATTTGCAAAGCCTGAAGGATTAGATCCATACAATCCCGAATATCCTTTAGGACCATCAGAAGCAGTAAGACCCCAAGCATTTGGTCCTAAAGTTTTATATTTAGAACCTTGGTCAATTGCATATTGCCTGCTACTCTTACTTGCTATTACAGAGTTTTCCCACCAATTTACACCTTGCTTATCAACTTTATCTTTAAAATTAATCCATGCAAAAGAAAATTGATGTGTAAATAATGAACCAAACCAAGAATTAATAAATTGTGGTTTATTTCCATAAGAACCTAAATGCCTTGTAAAACTATACATCATATTAGGATCTGTAGGATGTGTTGATGAACCAGCTCCTAATACATATAACTGTAACTGTTCTGCATAGAAATCCCAGTGGCCAGCAAACCCTTTCTCTGGTGAATATGCCATATAAAATTGATTATTTGATGAATCAACGAACCAAGGCCAATTAACTCTGTCATACAACTGTTGCGCCTTAATCATTACATCTCCACCAAAGTATTCACCAGCTGTTATTGCACCATTTATTGCTAGAGCAGTATCAATTATAGAAACTTCACTTGTACCATCTCTTTTTGCAGTATTCATATTCAAGAAGTGATAAAAGAAGCCATTTACCTGATCCGCATTATTTAATAATGTATTTATGGTTCCAAGAGCCCTATCATGAGCCTGCTTCTTTGTTATCCACTTTTTATCTGCACCTATAACTAATGCAGTAAGACCAAAGCCCACAGACGCAACACTCGATACATTATTAGTATCAGTTGTTTTTCTATTATTATCATTTTTTGCCCTATCTCTAATTAAGCCATATGCTACGCTGTTAGTATCCGTATTGGCTTCCTTCCAGAAAAAATTAAAGCTACCTTTACTTTCCTTATCCATCAATTGATTATTACTGATAGATTGCTGTTTTCCTGAAACTTTTAAACTAAAAGGATTTGTTCCAATTAATAAAACAATAGTAAGAAACAATGCTAGATATTTTGTGGTTAATTTCCTCATAATTATCCCTTCCCTTCCTATCCCATAATAACTTTTACATCATGAATCATTCCGTCATGCAAGTCTGGCAGCTTATTACCATTTATTAATTTACCATCAATTGTTATTTGCTTTACTCCCTTATTTACATGTGTACTATTATCTACAACAATAGAATAAGTTGTATTTCTAAAATTCCTCTTATAACTAAATCCATCCCATTTAGAAGGGATAGCAGGATCTATTATTAATCCATCATATTCTGCTCTTATACCAAGTATCCAGTTTGTGGCAGTTCTTTGAAGCCACTGTGCAGAACCTGTATACCATGTCCAACTCCCTCTTCCGTAGTTAGGAGACTGTGGTCCATCGGAATTGCCTGGCATTACATATGGTTCTGCCTTATAAAGTTCAATATCCGAGCTTCTATTAGGAGGACATATCCTTTTGTATAGTTCATATGCTTTCTCAACTTCGCCTACCATAATATAAGCAGTTACTGCCCAAGTTGCAGCATGAGAATATACTCCCCCGTTTTCTCGTAACCCAGGAGCATAACGCGTTATATAACCAATATCTTCCCTAACCTTGCTATAAGCAGGATATAATAAAAGAGTGCCATAATCTTTAAATAAATATTTGCTTACAGAATCCATAGCGACTTTTGCTCTACTTTTATCAGCTATACCACTTATAACTGCCCATGTCTGAGGGTTAAGAAAAATAAAAGCTTCTTTGTTTTCTTTAGCACCTACATCCTCACCATTATCCGTAGTTGCTTGAAGGTACCACTGTCCATTCCATCCATACTCATTTAAAGCTTTTTTCATATTTTTCATTGCTGTCTCACATTTTTCCAAAAAAATTTTATCATCTTTTCTTCTACAAATAGATATAAAGTCACCTAATATAATATACAAGAATTCTCCAAGCCAAAAGCTTTCTCCCTTCCAATCCCAGCCTACTGCACTTAATCCATCATTCCAATCATTTTCACCCATTAGGGGTACTCCCCTATCACTAAACCTTGTAAAGACTTTTTCTATAGAAAGTTTGCAATGTTTAAATAAGCTTATCTTTTCATCTGTATCATAACAAGCTATCTTTTCTTCAAGTATAGAAAAATCATTAGTCTCTTTTAAATAACTTGTAGTTATAAAAGGAAGCCATAATAAATCATCTGAGCATTTAGTTTCAGGCCCAATCCCTGAAATAGTCATCCACCAATGATATACTGTACCATCAGACTTTTGCTTCCCAGCATGCATTAATATTTGTTTCTTTGCATATTCTGGCATAGATGAAAAAAATATTTGACAATCCTGAAGTTGGTCTCTAAAACCATAACCTGCACTTACTTGATAATAACCCGATTTGCCCCATATTCTACAAGAAATTGCCTGATATTTAAGCCACGTATTAGTCATAATATTAAGTGCATCATCTGGAGTACTCACTACCTCACTATCAACAAATTTTTCCCAAAACTTATGAACGTCCTCTAATGCATTATGTGCTTCGCAAACTTTATTATATTTATTTGCTAGCAAGCACGCCTGCTCTTTTGAATCTGCGCAACCTAAGGTGAATACAATTTCTTTACTCTCTCCTGGCTCTAATTTTACTTTTACGTGAAGTGAAGCTGTAGCATCAAAAAATCTTCCTGTATTTCTTTCTAATTCATCCATTTCCATGGCCTTAGGATTACTTTCTGATCCATACATTCCTATAAATGATTCCTTATCCCCATCATAAGATGTAACTTTTTCACTACAAGTGTGAAATCCTACATACTCCCAGTCTCTATTGTTATGTTGACCTTTCTTGTTTTGCAATAACCAAAGACACTTAGTTGTAAGAAACCCGTTTACCTCTTCATTAAATTGATTATCAATAAATATCTTATGGAACTCTCTATGTTCATCTGGTGATGTTCCCATACACCATTCAAAATATGTCATTAAACTTAATTCCCGATCTTCACTGGACTCATTTGTAAGTTTAAGTGTCCATATCTCCATTGGAGCATCCGGTACTACATACATGGTGAGCTTACTTCTTATACCACTATATTTTTGCTCTATTACGGAATACCCAATTCCATGCTTTACTGTATATTCCTCTACTTCTCTGCAAACAGGTTTAAATCCTGCAGACCAAAAATCTTTTGATTTGTCATCCCTTATATAAATATATTTACCCCAATTATCCTTAATCACATCCTGATATGAGCGTGTAAGCCTATTTTCTACAGAATTTCCTCTCCAAGAATATCCTCCACCAGTTTGAGATACCATAAAAGCATAATCTCCATTACTTATAATATTAGCCCAAGGTCTTGGTGTTTTGGGTGTGGTAATAACATACTCTCTTCCATCTTCTCTAAAATACCCATATTTATTTTCAAACAAATGTTTATCTTCCAAAATTATTTCCTCCTCTTGTGTAAACATAAAATTATCCCTTATTGAATGCTCTTTAATTTATTCTTCGCTACATTTAATATATCCACATCACTTGGAAAAGCTTCAAGAATAGTCTTGTATGTTTCTATAGCATTTTCTTTATCATCAGCTTTCAAGTACTCATCTGCTACCTTTAGCATAATTTGACCTAAATAGCCTTTATCAATCTGAAGGTACTGTTTTAACATATCTGTCCCTGTTTTAATGTCAATTTTACTATTTATTATTTCTTGTGCCATGTCTTTTGATTTTTTATATGATGAAGGTTTTGGAAATGCATAGGGACTACTCCATATATTATCTACTTGCTCAAACCCGCCCATAAATTCATATCCACTTCCATCTTCTTTTTCAATATTTTTACCTTTTAATGCAATAACATAATCGCCTTTTTCAAAATTACCCATTGCATCCTTATAATATTTATTAGACATGTTATTCTGCTGAATCCATGCCACCCCATATATTAAAAGCACTGCTACTATAACTATTAAAGCAATTTGTGCGTTTTTTTTCACTTTTCTATTCCCCCTTTGTCCCTTCAGTCCAACTATTATTTAAGACCAACACCCGTAAATGCCTTAACAAAGTTTTTCTGCATACAAAAGTAAATAATGACTATGGGCAAAGAAACTAAAACCATTGCTGCCCATAATTGTTCAACATGAACTCCTGGTATTGCATTACTAAACTTATATATAGCAATTTGCAATGTCATTTTTGTATCACTTCTTAAATATAAAAGAGGATTTAAAAAATCATTCCACGATCCCATAAAAGCAAGTATAGAAATAGTAGCCAAAGCAGGTTTTGCCATTGGTAATACTACTTTATTGAAAATCATAAATTCATTAGCTCCATCTATTCTAGCTGCTTCAAGATAAGCATCATCAATCTGTGTAAAAAACTGGATCATAAGAAATATATTATAAGCACTTAGAGCCATAGGTATAATTAGTACTCTATAGGTGTTAATCCAGTTCCAGTTATACAGCATTGTATATGTAGGAATTAATAATAGTACACTAGGTATCATCATTGATGCTAATATAATATTTCGTGTTAGAGATTTAAACGGAACATCTAGTTTTACTATGGCATAGGCTACCATTGATGAAAATAGAACATTTAATGCGGTAACACTACTAGCAATAAATATAGTATTAAAGAATAATCTTGGAATATTTAAAGATTTAAATACCTCAGTGTAACCACCAAAATTTATTGATTTAGGTAATGCAAGTGGTGAGTTCATTATTTCCGGACCAAGCTTAAAAGAATTCATAATTAAGAAAAAGAATGGATACAATACTATAATAGAACCAATTAATAAAATCCCATACAAAATTATATTGACTAATATTTTTTTAAATTTATTTTCATTAAAATGACTTGAATTATTCTTGCGACTAATATTTATTGTTGCCATAATTATATATAGCTCCCTTCTATTCCTCTATTACATTAAGTACTTTATTTTGAATCTTAGTAAATATAAAAATCACTATTGCAAGTAAAATACCTATCGCAGAAGCCTCTCCCATCTGCATATCCTGAAATCCCTTTTGATAAAGATACATTACAGGTGTTAACGCAGAATTATAAGGTCCTCCAAGTAAGTCAAAATTTATAAATACTTCAGTAAACATTTGAAATCCATTAATAATATTCATAGTCATTACAAAAATAATCTGAGGCTTTAATAATGGAATAGTAATTGCAAACAACGTATTAATCCATGAGCTTCCATCTATCTGAGCTGCTTCAATCACTTGCTTGTCAATACCTGCTAACCCACCAATAAAAATAATCATTTGTATTCCAAACCATTTCCAACTACTAAAAATAGCTATAATTGGCATTGGAAGCCACTTAGTTGTTTTCCAAAATACACCTTCCCTTATCCAACCATGTTGGAGCATTAATTGTTGAATTGGGCCAGTGGGACTTGATATATAATTAAATATAAGCATAGCTATAACCACCGATGTAACCATTGGTATAAAATATATTGTTCTAAATAAAGAACCGCCCAATTTTATCTTCGTTAGTATAAGTGCAAGTGACAACGATATAATGAAAGTCAATGCAATAAATATACTTTGATTAAACAAAATATTAAACATTGACTTCCAAAATAATCCATCCGTTGCTACATTAATCCAGTTTTCAAACCCAACAAAAGTTGCTCTTTCTGGTTGAATTAAATTTATGCTTAAATAACTGTTTTTAAAAGCGAGTGCCATAGGATAAGCTAAAAATACGAAAAAATATATTACCCATGGAGATACAAATAAAATCCCCCACTTTCTTTTCGAGGTTAACTTTATTTTACTCATTGTTTTCCTCCTTCTATAAATAATAACAAGTGTAAGTTTCGTAAATTGTTACACTTTATAAATTAAAATTTACTGAAAATATTCTTCTCAGTAAATTCTAATTATAAATATACCTTTTCTATTTAGTAGTACTTAATAGCTTTCTAGACTTAACTGCTGCTTCCTTAACACCTTGCTCAGGAGTAAGTGACTTTTTAATAACTACCTTTTGGTAAGTCTGTAACATTATATTTTGAATTCCATCAGATTCTGCAAACCCTTCGTTTGGTATACCAGTCTTTAGTTGATCTAAGAAAGGTTTATTGTCTGGTGTTTGAAAATAAGGATCAGTGACAAGAGATTTTAATGTAGGCAACTGTCCTAATTGTTTACAAGCGTCAAGGTTTTGTTTATCTTGCATTAAGAATTTTACAAGTGCCCAAGACATAGTCTCTTTTTCTTTATTTGTTTTAAATATCATTAGTGCTCTTCCGTCTATAGTGGAAACTGATCTATCTCCTACTTTTAACACTGGCATAGGTGCTATTCCAACATCTTTACCTATTACCATTGTCTTACCTAATGCTTGTTTAAGGTTAGCTTTCCATCCATACCCAAACTGTGACCACATTCCTATACTTCTTGAGAAAAAGTTTTTTTCCATTGTTGGTGGAGCTAATTTTTGAGCATCTTGTGAAAATTTAAAAAATTTGTCCAAATTAGCTGCAGGTTTATCAAATACTACATCTGTGCCTAATTTATTTAACAACTGATATTTACCACCGTTCATGTTGTAATATTCTTGAGCTAGCATTGTCCAGTACCAACCACCAAATGTTAATGCCTCATTCCAAAATACAGTTCCATAAGTTTTGGATCCATCTTTTCTCTTAGGTAATTCGCTTATTTTCTTAGCATAAGTTAAATATTCATCAAAAGTTACTGGTGGTTTTTCTGGATCTAGTCCAGCTTCTTTAAATAAATCCTTATTATATATCATCATTTGAGTAGTTGCATTCATTGGAACATAATAAGTTCCATCTAATACTTTGCCTAAATACTTACTGTCTATTCTCTGTGCAAGTGCACTATAATCTTTGAAGTTATCATAATTTACTAGTTTATCCATTTTTGCATATTTAATAGGTTGAGCTCCCCAAACCCCTGCATATACACTTGGTGCATCTCCAGCATCAATTCTCGTATCAATGTTCTTATCATCTGTGACCGTGACCTTAATATTAGGGTACTGCTTTTTGAATTCAGGCAAAATTGATTTTTTTACATAATCAATATAGTCTCCAGCTGGAAGCATAAGCTCTATATCACCTTTAAGAGCTTTTGGGTCAACCGCTTTGGTTTGACTAGAACTCGATTTTGTTCCACACCCCGAAAAACTAATTGCTAACATGGATGTTACTAAGAATAATGAGCATAACTTTTTAAATTTCATTTTGTTCCCCCCTTAGATTTATTTTTAATTTGACTTCTTTTGGCATGAATCTCTTATTATTAGTTCAGTAGAAAGCGTAACTGATTTATTCACTTCACTACTGTTTAACATATTAAATAAAGTGTGTGTAGATAACAATCCCATTTCATACATCGGTCTTTTAACTGTAGTCAATGCGGGAGTTATGTATGATGAAAGAACAAGATTATCAAATCCTACTACTGCAACATCTTTGGGTACATTATATCCTTTGTCCCTAAGTGCAAATATAGCGCCTATGGCCATTTCATCATTAGATGAGAAGATTGCTTCAGGTGGCTTTTTATTTATTTCTAAGTAATTTGTTACTGCATTGTAACCTGAATTTTCCGTAAAACTACCATTTATTACCATCTTTTCATTAAATTTTATACCATTATCTTTTAAAGTTTTTTTATACCCTTCAAACCGTTTCCTATTATCATAAGCCTCCTGCGGACCACTTAAAAATGCAATATCACGGTATCCTTGACCTATTAAATGCATTACTGCATTAGATGCTCCATGTTCATTATCTACCAGTACATTACACAACTTTTCCCCTGTTATTTCTCTATCAAGTACTACAATTGGTAACCCATTTTTGGTAAGTGTCATTATCTCATCATCCTTGATAGTGGAGCTAATTATTATAGCTCCATCAACTCTTCTCTCACTTAAAAAATTGTAACTAGAGTTCTTTTTAGTTCCTGAATCACAAAACACTATTAATTCATAGCCATTTAATATAGTTACCTGCTGAATTCCTCTTATAAGTTCATTATAGAAAGGTCCATTAATGTCATGTACAAATAATCCAACTAATTCAGTCTTTTGTTTTTTAAGATTTTTAGCTGCAAAGTTTGGTGAATATCCTAGTTCCTTTGCTATCCTTAAAATATTAACCTTTTTTTCTTTGCTTACATTACCTTTATTGTTTAAAGCATAAGATGTAGTCGAAATTGATACACCAGCCGCTTTTGCAACATCCTTTATTGTTACCATAAACTTCCTCCAGTCGAAACGTTTCTGTTATTACATATATAATAACGTTTACATATATTATTGTCAATAGGTTATTTTTGACTTTTATATTTAAAAAGCCTCTAGTCTCTTTATTAGTAACATTTAAATTATTTATACATTTAGAGATCTAATGTTCATTTCAAAGAAACGTTACTTTATAATCTCGAAACTTGACATTAAGCCTTCAACTTAATCAAATTTTTGAACCCCTTTAATTCTTTGACAGGCCTTGTAATTGAAGCCACTAAATCCCTTATATAAAGTTGAACTGTTTTTTCGCCTTTCATATTACACTAACTGTCCAATTTTTTCTTCAAGTTTCATAGTAGATAATAGTTTATTAATTTTCTTATTAATCATTATTTTCAACCCCTTCGTTAATAATCATTTTCACTCCTTAACACTTCACTAATTGCAAATTTACTTTTTCATCCAATCCCCCTAGAAACGTTTCTTGTTTTTTTATTATACTATATGCATTTTATATTACAATATAGTTATAAACGGCCATTACCAGTATAATGAATTTTTACAACCCACAAAATGCGACCCAATATATGAGTCGCACTCTACCTATTATTTTATATGGTTTTTTTTGAAATTATTTCTTGTTTTTTAACTTGGCTTCTTCTTTTTTTATATTCTCTGCAACTCTAAATTTAACTATTTTCCTTATTAATTCATAAGGCAGTGGCTTTTCTATAGGAAATTGTATTGACCCTTTTCCACTTTTATATTGTGATAATTCAAGTTTGAATGACTCAGTTCCACTAGGCTTTGGGTAAAGTCCAATATGATTTTTATAAGCAGCAAAATGCACTAAATTTCCATGAAGTACAAAAGTAGGCATTTGATAACTTATCTTTTCCTCAGCATCAGGTGCACACTCTTTTATAACTTTCCTTAAGGTTTTAAGTATTTCCTGAGTCTCAGAAGAAAATTTTAAAATATACTCATCAATTGACTTAGAAATATTCTTTGCTTCTTCCAATATTTATCCTCCCACTATTTATTTTTCACCTTTTCTCCAAATAAATAATTAATATCACTACTTTTCACATACACAACATAACCAATTTTTATCTTCCACTAAATCTATTTTTATATTATTGTACCCAGCTTTTTCTAATAACACTTTTAGTTCTTTAGGCGTATGTATTTCCATATCTGATATTGCAACAAATTCATCATTTCTTTCTTTAAATTTTTCACTAGAATACATTTCACATATTATAATAAGTTTTCCTAATGGTTTCAAAACTCTTTTTACCTCTTTAAAACTTTCAACAAGATTAGGCCAAAAATAAATAGTTTCTACTGCTGATATAATATCAAATTTATCATTTTCGAATGGAATTTTTTCTACACTTGCATGAAGAATTTCTACGCTACCCTCTTTAATAAGTTTTTCATTATAATCTTTTGACCATTTTACACAATCTGTTGAATAATCTATACCAAATGTTTTACCCTGCGCTGCCATTGATGCCATTCTATTTACTGTTCTACCACCACCGCAACCTATATCTAATATAACATCATTTTTTTTAATATTTATTTTCTCAAATCCCCAATTAGTTAGTTCAAAATGTGCTATATTCATATCTTTTGCTATAACTTTTCCTATCTCACCAGTTGGCTTTCTACATTGATTTAATCTTTTTGCAATTTCACTCATAATGTTCCACCTTTCTTAATTTTCTTTTGGTGTCACCCACATGGCAAGTGGCACCCATTAACTTTTTTTCTTTAATGATAATGATAATCAATTGTATGTTGTTATATTATAATCTATTTATGTTCATATTACAATTTTTAATATAAATCACATAAATTTAATATAATTACTTGATAAAAACAATACATTTTGGTGTTACAATTTATATATACAATAAGTTACATCAAGTTTTATTTTCTTAATAAATAAAAAGGAGTTGAGAATATTGATAATTTTAGTTTCTAGTGTTTTATACTTTGGATTATCATTTGTCTATTTCTTAACTGTTTGACATAGACAACCTTTGGTGCCACGCACATGGCAATTGGCATCTTCATTATTATAGATTCCATAGTTTTATATATGTGTAGACACACCTAGAATATAAGAAATAATCCAAATAACCCATGCAAAAATACTAAATTTATAAAACTTATCAAGTAAATTTTTATATTTTTTTAATACAAGTATTGAACCAATTACATTCACCAACATAAGTAATAAAGCAACAAATCCTAATATATCATGGACTCCTAACTTTACTATATTCCCACCTAGTTCATACATTATTAAAGTTCCTAATATATCACAAGTTAAACCTATAAAAAACATAACAACATGCCAAGTCAGCAATTTTTTTTCTTTCACTTCATTTAAGATAGAAATCGTATAAAAAATTAATGCTATGTTCACTAAAATTATTGATATAACTAACATTTTCCACCTCTCTTAAGAAATTTCTATACTATATTATATTGCACTATTGTTAATATTTATACAATATCGCATTAACTCTGTAAAAGTATTATAGAATACTGTCTTTACAATAAATATGACCTATAAAATTGAAATATTACAAAATGAGTGTTAATCTATTAACAAGTAAAACATATACAAACAATTAAATATATTCTTATAATTTAAATAAATATATTAAATGTATATTTTTAAAAGGAGATAAATTCTATATGGAAAATAAATTATATTTGAAAGAGACAACTCAAGTATTAACACCTTTTTTAGCAATAGAAGAAGCAACAAGATGTCTTTTATGTCATGATGCACCTTGTAGTAAAGCTTGTCCTGCAGGCACAAATCCTGCAAAATTTATTCGCTCACTTCGTTTTAATAATCCCAAAGGTGCGATTGAAACGATAAGAACAAATAATATTCTTGGTGGCATATGTTCTAGAGTCTGCCCTTATGACAAGTATTGTGAAAGTGCTTGTAGCAGATGTGGCATAGACAACCCTATAAAAATAGGTGCTCTTCAAAGATATTTAACCGATTATGAACAACGTATAAACTTAAAAGTTCTTGATAAAGTTGAAGCTACAAAAGAAAAAATAGCAATTATAGGATCTGGTCCAAGTGGCATTACAGCTGCTTCAGAACTTGCATTAAAAGGATATAAGGTAAGGGTATTTGAAAAAAAAGATATATTAGGCGGATGGTTAAGTTACGGAATACCACCTGAGCGTTTACCTACGCAGATTGTACAAAATGAAATAAACTATATAAAAGAATTAGGCGTAGATTTTAAAACAAATTGTACAGTAGGAAAAGATGTTAAAATAGATGCTCTTAGATCACAAGGCTTTAAAGCATTCATACTTGCTTGTGGAAATCAAAGTGGAAAAACTATAGACGTTAAAGGTTCACATTTACAAGGTGTTGTAAATGGTATAGATTTTCTTTCAGAAGCTAAAACTAAAAATGGTAATATAACCGTTGGTAACCATGTAATAATTATTGGTGGTGGAGACGTTGCCATGGATTGTGCATCCACTGCAAAATTACTTGGCTCTGAAGATGTAAAAATAGTTTACAGAAGGACTATAGAGAAAATGCCTGCAACTGTAGGGGAAAGAAAGCACGTTCAATCCTTAAATATCCCTATATTTACAGGGTTTAAACCATCAGAAGTAATAGGTAAAAATGGTAAAGTTGTTAGTTTTAAAGCAGCGGGAATGTTTGATGAATCAACATTGGATATTGTAGCAGATATGGTTATATTTGCAGTTGGACAGGAATCAGAAGATATAGAAACTATTGTCGATGTAAAAGTTAATAAAAAAGGAATAGTTATTACAGAAAACTATAGGACAAATGTAGAAGATATATTTGCATCAGGTGATATTGTTTGCGGTGATAAAACAGTTGTACAAGCTGTTGCCTCAGGCAAGTTAGTTGCACTGGAAATTGAAAAATATTTAACTTCAAAAAAAGGCTCTATGGAAACAATTAGATTGTCATCAACTAAGGAGGCATAAAATTATGAGAAGAAAAGATCTTTCAATAGAATTTTGTGGTGTAAAGTGCGAAAACCCATTTTTCTTAGCATCATCCCCAGTCGGGAACAATTATGAAATGTGTGCGAAAGCATTAGAAACAGGTTGGGGTGGGATAGTATTTAAAACCTCAGCTATGCAACAAATGAATGAAGTATCACCACGTTTTGATGCTAATAGAAAAGAAGGCACTCCTTTTATAGGATTTAAAAATATGGAGCAGGTTTCAGAACATTCAGTGCAGCAAAACCTTGCTGATATGAAAAAACTAAAAAAAAATTATCCAACTAAGATATTAGTAGCTTCAATAATGGGATCAAACGAAGAAGAATGGACTAAGCTTGCACAACTTGTTACTGAAATTGGAGCCGATATTATTGAATGCAATTTTTCATGTCCACAGATGACAAGTCATGCTATGGGCTGTGACGTTGGTCAAAACCCTGAATTAGTTAAAAAATATTCAGCAGCCGTAAGAAAAGGAACTCATCTTCCTGTACTTGCTAAAATGACTCCCAATATAGGAAATATGACCATCCCAGCAATAGCTGCAATAGACGGTGGTGCTACAGGCATTGCTGCTATAAATACAATAAAGTGTATTACTGGAGTAGATTTAGATAAAAAAATAGGACTTCCAATAATTAATGGAAAGTCATCTGTATCCGGATACTCAGGCAATGCCGTTAAACCAATAGCATTAAGATTTATAAATGAACTTGCTAAAGAACCTAAACTTAAGAATATTCCGCTTAGTGGAATCGGCGGTATAGAAACTTGGCAGGATGCACTTGAATTCATAATGCTTGGCTCTTCAAATCTACAAGTTACGACAGCTGTAATGCAATATGGTTATAGGATAGTTGAAGACATGATAAGTGGGATAGAATACTATATGGAAGAAAAGGGCGTGGAAAAGCTTTCAGATTTAGTTGGTGTTGCGCTTGATAACATAGTTCCAGCTGAGAATTTAGATAGAAATTACATAGTATACCCAAACTTTGATCATGACAAATGCATAGGTTGTGGAAGATGCTACATTTCATGCTTTGATGGAGCCCATCAAGCAATAGAATGGGATGAAGGTAGCAGAAAACCATCATTAAAGAAAGATAAATGTGTCGGTTGCCTCTTATGCTCACTAATTTGCCCAATAGAAGGTTGTATAACAAAAGGAGAAATTAAATTTAAAGATCCTGGTGTAGAAAAAGATTTAATTCTTTAACATAATGCATACAAACACCTCTGGAATTTCAAAAGGGAAGATGATGTGATTTTCCCTTTTCCAATTGTAACTAGGAATGCTGTTTTTAGTGTTTTCTTCATCTTAGTGCCCATCCCTTATTCCTATTTACTACAACAAACATTCAAAAGAATCTATGTATCTGTCACAAAGTAGCTGCATTTCATTTTTAGATTTACCTGTTGCTTTATCATATACTCCAATGGTATAAAACCCAGCATCCTTTGCCGTTTTCATTGCATAATCAGCATCCTCATAAACCATAACATCTGATAATTCAGTTTCCATCTTTTTTGTTGCAAAATAATAACTATCTGGTTCACTTTTACCTACTCCAACCTCATCACAACATAACACGAAAGTAAAATATTCTAGCACTTTGAGACGTTTTAATGCTGCCTCTGCTAGTTGTAATGGTGTAGCTGTGACCACGCACATAATTATACCCTCTCTTTTAAGTTTTAAAAGATACTCATTCACATATGGTTTTAGAGGCATCTCATATTTGTACTTGTCTTCAATTAATTCATTAATATCAGACATAATTTTCTGCACGTTATCATTAACACCAAGCTCCTTTTGAAAATAATTTGCAGATTCCGTCATAGACATATCATTTGTAATTACATTTAAATTTTGGGGAACTTTAATTCCTTTTCCTATCAAATAATCTCTTCCAAGATTTTTCCATGCTGGCATAGAATCCATCATTGTTCCATCCATATCAAAAATAGCATGTCCAAATTTTTTCATTAACCTTGTCCTCCTAATTTTTATTTATAAATAAAAAAAAACACAAAAGGTAAGTGCGCCCACGGTGGTGCACCCCTTTTTATGCTTTTTTAATATACATAAAAGAAACGTGTTTCTCAATATTAAGTTCACTTTAATTAATACAAAATTTTATTTGATTATAACATCTATTAATTTTTAAATCAACAGATGCAAACCATATGTTATAATATATTTTAAGTTTTTTTATAAATTACATATGATATATTGTTCCAGTGTAATGTGTTTTTGAATTTTCTTCATACTCCTCATAATCAATATATGCACCCTTAAACTCTATTACATTTTCATGTATACCAAAGCCTTCTATACTTATTGTTTCTATTTCTTTATTCTCATTAATACAAGTAGCCAATGTATAATAAAAATCATCTTCCTCATTATAAATAATTGTTGTATCTAATATTATAAATCTTGCTTGTCTTATAATATTTCTATCTTCATCTGTTATTTCCACAAACTCAATATCCTCTACAACATTATTTCCTTTATCATTAAATAAACTCACAACCGCTACCCCTCCTGCTTTTAATTATATTTTCTAACTAAAGCATTAATTATTTAAATAACAGTAAAATTAATAACTATTATATACTATTCATCAATGCTTAGTTATATTACTAATATAGTATTAAATGGCAGCTTTAAAATAATTGTTTAATTATTTTCCATGGTTTTTAATATATCTCTATAATCATGTACAGTAGTCCCTATCTTTTTTTCTACAGGTTTCTTATCTATTTTCCCATCATAATGCTCATATTCACTTACACTTGACTCTAATTTCTTTAATGTATCCTTTATAGTTTTATTTGCTTTTATATTATCTTCCATTTAAATTATCTCCTTATTAAGTTATTTAAAAGAATAAGCTGATGATACTATTCTATAAATATATGCAAAAACCTTTAAACGTTTACAGATTTACATATAAATATTAAATATAACCAGATTTGTCTTTATAAATTTAACAATCTATTTAAATTTGAGTTAACTTTATATTTTAAGATTTATGCTTTGATATATTAGATTGGAATAGTGTAAGTAAAATTCCAGTAATTAAAAGAAAAATGTTCAATACAAATGGAAGTCTACGGTCAATGCCCGATAAAATTCCTGCAATAAATCCAAATGGGGATGTAAATGCAACCACAATTACATACAAGATAGCCATTATTCTAGCTCTTTCCTTTGGGTCTACAAGTATTACCTGCATAGAATCTAATATCGGACTTATGAGGGATATACTAATTGCCTCCAATATAATACTTATTATTAAAACAAAGTATCCTTTATTAGGAGTCAAAATTAAAAAAATTTGACTAATTACAAATAATGAAAATCCAATAAGTAATGGTTTCTTAAATTTTAATGCTCCAATGCTATGAACTACAGTAAAGAAAAATGTAATCATAATGGTCGCTCGTATAAAAGGAAACATTCCTATATATTTAGCTGGTATATGAATTCTTTCTGTTACAATAATCGCCCAAAACGTATTATTCACTACCCCTATTATGCTCATAATAAGCATAATTCCTACTGTAAGTAGGGTTTCTGGTGTTTTTAATATTTTAATAAATACAGCTGAATATCCCTTAAGTAAAGTGAAAATACTTATATATTTAGTTTCTTCCATTCTAATTAGCCCTTGCTTTGTTTCTGTAGAATATTTATTAAGTATTATGAATTTAGAAGTCATCATTATAAAAGAAATAATATACAAGACTCTAACAGTTGAAACTAATCCAAATTCCCCTATAAAAAATCCTGATAGTGGTGCAAAAAATGCAGCACCTAATCCCAATATATAAATCCATGTATAAATATTTACAATTTGATCTTTATCACAATCCTCAACCAATAAACCACTCCATGAGTTCATTGTGACGCGAGAAATACTATTTATAATAGCTGCAAACACAAAATATGAGAAGTTTTTTGAAAAAGCCCATATTAAGCAGGGAATACTCCATGATATAGTGTCAAAAATAAAAGTGGTTCTTTTTCTACCCAGTTTGTCTGTAATTACACCTCCAAGAAGTGAAAATATAATTTGAAACATCATTCCAATACTTGCGGTAAATCCAATTTGGGTATCTGTTAGACCCAAAGTATACATATATATAGAAACATATGGTGCATATAAATTAAATGGAATACCCCATAGTGGCTCGGTATAAACGCAAGCCCTGGGATTTCCCTTTAAATGAGTTAAAGTATGAATTAGTGGGTGTTGTTTCATCATAGCTTTATCCTTTCTTACTATATTCAGATGATTTCCTTAATATTATTTTGTTTTTTTATATGCCTACATATTCTCTATAGTTTTCCATATGTTTTCATCTACTGGAATACCCTCTTCTAAATTTTTGTTCCTAGTATTTAGTGTTCTCTCACCTGGGTAAAAAATCCCCCTATTTTCATCCACTCTTTGCGAATCTTTAATATCCTTTATAACTTCATTAACTGCCACTTTTATAAATTCACTGTCAGTTGCTTTACTTGGATCAATAGCTATAAATATTTGTGATAATTTATATTCTGCTACTCCATCGATTTTTCCTACCTCGTATGATGAATTACCACCAGATAAAATTGTGGCTATTAAATCTAGTAATATAGAAAGACCTGACCCTTTCCAATATCCTATTGGTAAAACTCTCCCAGTCTTTTCAATTTCCCCTGGATCTTTCGTAATATTCCCCATGGAATCATAACCACCTACTACTGGTAATTGTTCTTTATTTAATTTAGTTACTTCTATTTTGCCATAAGAAAACTGTGCCATAGCCATATCTACTACCACATGACCGTTTTCTTTTGGAACTGCTAATATAAGAGGATTGTTGCCTATTCTACTCTCCTTTGAACCCCAAGCTGGCATGTTAGGAAGAGTGTTTGTCCAGCAAATACCAATACATCCTGCATCAGCTGCCTGCCATCCGTAACTACCTCCACGCATCCAGTGATTAGTGTTCTTTAATGCTACGCATCCTATTGTATTTGTTTTAGCGAGCTCAATAGCCCTATCCATACAAAATTTAGCATTTAAATTTCCCATACCAATGTTACCATCCCATTTTTCAAATGCTCCCATTCCTTCAATTTTACTTGGAACAGCATCTACATCTATATACCCTTTATCTATATATTCTATTACTCTTGAAAATCTAACATACCCATGGGAATAAACTCCGTCACAGCTAGTTTGCGTAAATAATAAAGCTGAGGCCTCTGCCCTTTCCTCACTAAACCCTTTTTTTATTAATACTCTCTTAAATTCATTTTTCATTTTTTCAAAAGCAACTCTCATTATAATATCTCCCCCTCATCTTTATTTATATTATTAAGCTAAGCTATCTTTAAATAAAATTGTTTTCTTTGTTAAATCGATTTCATAATACATATCCTTATAGATCTAATATCCATTTAATTTAATGAATTGTCCAATACTTCATTATTATCAGTATAACATTTTTATAATATATTCGCTTTTAAATTTAAGATTATCCATAATTAACTTTTGTTGACAATATTATAAATAAGAAATATACTTTCTCTTAGGAAACTTTTTTAGTTTTTATAGTTTCCAATATGAAAGGTGATGTCTTTATATGAACGATAAAATATTTACTCGAAATGAATTGTTTTTTTTAATTACGATAAGTTTAGCTTTAGGAATTAGACAAATGGCAATGACTATAGTTATGCCATTTATTTCAACCTACAGTAGAACTTTAAGATATAGTAATTCTACTTTAGCTGGCGTAGCCCTTGGTATTTTCGGATTAACACAAGCTATCTTTCAAATTCCTTTTGGCATATGGAGTGATAAAATTGGAAACAAACGTGTAATTTTAATAGGACTCTTCCAAGTAATAATAGGGCTAGTTATTGCCTTTCTTGCTAAAAGTATATATATGCTTATTTTCGCTAGAGCTTTGCAAGGAAGTGGAGCTATACTTGCCTCTGGATATTCCTGGCTTGTTTGTAGTGTTGATAATAAAAAAGGACCCCGAGCTTTGAGTATTTTAGGAATGATTGTTGGTTTTTTTGCAGCATCAGCATTTGCTTTAGGCCCTTTGATTAATAACTATATATCAGTAAGACAAATGTTTTTAGTATGTGCGCTTTTAATTTCCTTAGTATGGATTATCATATTGTTTTTCTTAAAAGAAACCCATGATAAAAGTTCTTGTACAATACCCGAAAATCAAATTAATATAGGTGAAGGGATAAAAGTTTTATTAAGAAGCAAAGAATTTTTAGGACTTAATTTAGCCGGATTTTTAAATAATTATATAATGGTATCAGTATTTTATATAGTCCCAATATATCTTGAAAAAATCACTGGTACTAGTGGTATGTGGAAAATTTTTATGCCTGCAGTAATTATCGCAATAATATTTATGAGAAAATCTATTATATGGGTTGAAAAAGGCTTTAGTTCAAACTTAATTATGCTAGCATTCATTTTAAGTGCCATAGGTATATGCTTTTATTTTAAGAACCACTCATTTTATTTTATATTGATAGGCAGCATATTATTTATGACAGGATACATTCTACTAGCTACTGTAATCCCTTCTGCAGCTAATGATATTGCAGAAAATAGCTATAGAGGAGCAGCGAATGGAATAATAAATAGTTTTCAATATGTTGGATCTTTTGTAGGTTCGGTGATTACTGGTATTTTATGGGGCAATCACAAAATTATTGCTTTATTTTTAATAATAGCAGTGTGTATAATTGGTCTATTTACTGTAAAAAGAACTAAAATCAACTGTTTTAAAAAAATAAAATTAGAATAGGGAGATATAAAATGAAGGAAATAATAATGAAAATTGCCGCCCAAAAGATACAGACATATGGGTTAAGAAAATTTACTATGGATGAAATTGCTTCAGAACTTAAAATGAGTAAAAAAACTATATATAAACATTTTAAAAGCAAAGATGATATCATCTTAGAATATTTTAAAGAAATAATAGAAAGTGATAAAACTTATACTATTGAGGCTATAGATAAAGCTGGTTCTTTAGAAGATAAATTGAATTCAATAATTTTTTCTTATCATAAATATAAACTTCCTATTAATATACTAGATGAAGCACATAAGTTTTATTATGAGGAATGGAATAAAATTCAGGATCTAAAAGACTTTAAATTAAAGCTCATAGAAACTACACTAAAAGACTCTATGGAATCCGGAGTTTTAAGGGATGATATTAATCTAACGCTTATTAGTTCCATCTTAGAAAGTGTCAGTAACACATTCCTAGATTACAAATTCTTAAGCAAAAATAACATGACACTGAAAGATGCAATGAATGAAATGATTACAATATTACTTCATGGAATTTTGAAGTTATAATAAGTTTTATATAAAAACAAAAGATCCACCTGTGTTAGATGAATCTTTTAATATTAATTTGTTAAACATTTTTATTTCTTTGATGATTTATCTATTGCTTCCCATAGTCCATTTAAATATGTTGCACCTAATGCCCTATCGTACAATCCGTAACCTGGCATAGCAATCTCATCCCAAATCATTCTACCATGATCCGGTCTTATAGGGCCTTCAAAACCAATATCATAAAGTGCTTTCATAAGTTCAAACATATCTAATGATCCATCGGATGATAAATGTGCTGCTTCATCAAACTTACCTGGTGCAAGATGTTTAATATTCCTTAAATGTGCAAAATGAATTCTTCCTTTGAAACTTCTAACCATATCTGGAATATCATTATCAGGGTTAGATCCGAGTGAACCTGTACATAATGTTAATCCATTATTCATAACAGGAACTGCATCTAACATTCTTTGAATGTTTTTCTTATTATTTATGATTCTTGGTAATCCATATACAGACCATGCTGGATCATCTTGATGAATAGCCATCTTCATTCCTAGCTTCTCACAAGTTGGCATAATTTTCTTAAGAAAATACACGAGATTTTCAAATAATTTTTCTTCATCCACCTCTTTGTATAATTCAAACAATTCTTTTACTCTTGAAAGCCTTTCTGGTTCCCATCCAGGCATTATAAATCCATTAGAATTAGAATCTATTTGTTCAAACATTTTAGTTGGATCTATTTTATCAATAAGTTCCTGATCATATGACAGAACTGTAGCACCATCAGATCTCATCTTTGCAAGGTTAGATCTTGTCCAATCAAATACAGGCATAAAATTATAACATACTAAATCAATGCCTTCCTTTGCTAAGTTTTCAAGAGTCTTGATGTAATTTTCTATATACTTATCTCTCGCTTTAAGCCCAATTTTAATATCATCATGAATATTTACGCTTTCAATACCACTAACCTCAAGGCCTGAAGTTTCTACTTCCTCTTTCATAGCTCTTATTGCCTCTCTGCTCCAAACTTCTCCAGGTTTGCTGTCATATAGTGTTGTGATAACCCCTACACAACCCGGAATTTGTCTTATTTGCTTTAGTGTTACGCTATCAAATTTACTTCCAAACCATCTTAGTGTCATTTTCATATTAATATTCCCCTCTTTCTTTATTCATAGTACAATCAGCATAATGTAAATACACTGATCCTACTTATATGTTTACGTTTTCACATTATCAATACCAACCTACATTTGATGAATTAAAACATATATAGGTAGTAAATATTTGCAATGATCCAATATTTTAAATTTAGTATACTTGTATACTAGCATAACAATAAAGACTAGTCAAGATATAGAACTAATATTAATTTCTATCCATCATATTCAACCAAAGAATTTTTTAAATTTCTTACTCCACCTCTTGGATCATCCACATCACCTATATATCTAGGAATCAAATGCACATGTAGATGATTTATAGTTTGCCCTGCATATCTTCCTACATTAATACCTATATTGTATCCTGCTGGTTCGTATTGAATATCAAACATCTCTTTTACCTCATGCATTAATTTGTATATTGCTTTAACCTCTTCCTCTGTTGCCTCAAAAAAGTTAGCAAAATGCCTCTTTGTTATTATTAAACAATGGCCATTATTTACTGGAAAATGATCAAGTATTGCAACTGCATACCTATTTTCTACTATTATTTCAGATTCATTGATATTGCAAAATATACATTCTGACATATTATCGTCTCCTTTTAATGTTATGTTATCCTTGTAAATTCTATTTTTATCACCGTACTTAATCTATCATAACAAAAAAACTGTACAATTAAGTACAGTTTTTTATAAATCTTTTCGCTTATGTATTGTGTCCAAAAGCTGTTTTTGATTTTTCCACTCTTTTTATTTCTAAGTACCCATACAACAATATTCCAATGGCAAAAACCCAAGGAATTATTACTGAAATGGTATGTGGAAGACCTAAATATTTTATTGTTATATTATCCTCAAGTATCATTTTTACCGATGTGTGAGCGAGTATTGCTCCACCTAAGAATATAACCATAGGATGATCTTTCATTAAATTTGCAACAAATTGACTTCCATAAAAAATTATTGGTATGTTTATCAAAATACCAATAACTATTAATAAAACATTGCCATCTGCTGTGCTTGCTATTGCAATTACATTATCAAGACTCATACTAATGTCAGCAATAATAATTACAGCTACAGCTCCCCAAAATTTATCCGCGTTTTTTACGTTACACTCTACTTCTTTAGATGCTGGTTTAATAAAATCCCATGTTATTTTTACTAAAACAATTCCACCAACTAACTTAATTGGTAACCACTGTATAGCCATTATTTGAGTAATTACACATGCAAATAGTATTCTTAATCCTATAGCACCTGCTATTCCTATAAAACTAGCTTTCTTTGCAAATTTAGATGATAGATTCTTTGTTGCTAATGCAATAACTCCAATATTATCACCAGATAATGTTAAATCAAGTATAGTAATTTGTAGCACTCCTATGATAAAAGCCATTAAAGTTCCCGTTTGTATCTCCTTCTTCCCTTTGGCATTAAAATTTATTAATTAACACAAACTTTAATAACGATTTTTACATTAAAATAATATTTAAATTTCTTACTACTTACATTATATCATACTATAATAATATTAAGTACATCTCCTTCATCTCTTTGCCGTAACTATATGGCTTTCTAATATATTAACTTATTAAGATTATTCCTTTTTCAAGTGAATACATCACCATAGAGCTACATTTACTTTTTGGAATGCTTACTCTTAGAGCTCTTTCCATGTACCTGTATAATCTTTTTTATGTCTTTTCCCACCTTTGTTTGTGGAGGTGTTGCCTTAACTATCTTTTTACCTCGGCTTAATACTAGACTTATTTTACCACCTTTTACATAGGCTGTATTTACCTCTGGAGATTGGCTGATAACTAACCCCTTAGCAATCCTATCACTATAATTATTTGTTATATTACCAAGAAAAAAACCATTATCGACTGCGGCTTGTCTTGCGCTACCTTCAGTTTTTCCAATAAGCGAGATCACAATTTTTTTTCAATTACTGGAACTTTTGAAACTACTTTGGGAACTGGAGTTTTCACACTTGAAGCTACCCCATTAGAAAGAGATTTCCCAAGCATTATGATAATCATAACTAAAATAATTGACGTTACAATTAACATACTATTTTTATTTTTAATGAGCTTTTTCTTTATAGGTAGTTCTTCACTTTCTTTTTTTAATATCGTTTCCTCAACCACTGAATTATCAAAAATTGTTTCTTCCATAATTGTTTGTTCCAAAATTGCTTCTTTACTCATAACCGTTGTTAAATCTTGTTTTATATTGGAAGCTACTACAGCATCCATAATTTTTGTAGAACCATCTATTTCACTATTTACTATTACTTTATAATTAGGATTTTCTTTAATTGCACCTATTACCTCTGACATTTCCTTAGCCGTCTGATATCTTTTAATAGGTTCCTTTTGCATCGCAATTAAAATTACTTGATTTATATTTTCCGGTATATCTGCAATAATTTCTTTTGGCGGCGTAACACTTCCCTGGATATGCATCATCGCTATAGTAATAGCACTTTGTGCATTATAAGGCACCTTACCTGTTACCATTTCATACATTACAATACCTAAGGAATATATGTCTGTCCTACAATCTACATAACTCCCTTTTGCTTGTTCTGGAGAAAAATAATGAACGGTCCCCATAACTTTATTAGAATTGGTTACAGTTCTTGCATCCGCAACTTTAGCTATCCCAAAATCCATTACCTTAACCATTTCATCTTTGGTTATCATAATATTATCTGGCTTTATATCTCGATGAATTATACCGTTTGTATGTGCACACTGGAGAGCTTTTGCTATTTGAAATACTATATCCAGAGTCTTTTTAGATGTAATTCGTCCACTTTCCTTTATTATTTGCTTTAATGTCTTTCCATCAACATATTCCATAACTATAAAATTAACACCATTTTCCGAGCAGACATCATGAACATTCACTATGTTTGGATGTGATAATTTTGCAATTGAAGTAGCTTCCCTTTTAAACCTTGAAACAAATTCCTCATCATCACTTAACTCTTCCTTTAATATCTTTACTGCTACAAATCTATTTAACACATGGCACTTTGCTTTATAAACAGTTCCCATGCCACCCTGACCAATGTTCTCTAATAACTCATATCTATTTAAAAGAAATGTCCCTATCATATATATACTGTCCCCCTAAGAAGAATATTAACATATACATTATATCATAGCTTATAATTTTGTTTTTCAACATATTTAGCTCCCTCTATAATATGGGTCTTATTTATAAGCTATTATATTCAACTATATACTACTAACATATGGATTTACCTTGTCGAATCATGTATAATAAATATATTGATGTTTTTTTAAGAACGCTGACAGGTGCTGATAATTCTATTATGCAAAAATTAAATGAAAGTTTAAAGTGGTGAAAAAAAAATGAAAAAAAAGAAAAAATTCAACAGGTATAATATCCTTACAATAATTATGCTAGCTATGTTCTTAACACTAGGTTCAAAGTTATATTATTTACAAATTTTCAAAGGAGAATATTACAAAGAAGCTGCTGAAACTGCTAATACTGCAAAGCTTGTAACAGTAGCCGCACCAAGAGGACTCATAACAGACAAAAACGGAATAAAACTTGCGACTGAAGCCCTTGGTTATAACCTTACATATACAAGTACAACTGATACAGGTAAAGATAACACACAGCTATTTGCAACATTACAAAAGGTCTTTAAAATTTTAGATGATAATAGAGAAGTTCAGACAGACAGTTTCGAATTAAAAATCAATCCATACAGATTTGAATTTACATCAAGTGACGCTAAGGTAAAACAGGTGATGCTTTTAAGATTTTTAAAAGATAGAAACCTTCAAGATAGTATATTAAAGGCGAAATTTGAAGGTAAAAAAGAAGAAGAGTTAAGCACGTCTGAAAAAACTGCTCTTAATAATGAGCTTTTAAAATTAACTCCTGAACAAATTTATAACAAACTTCTAATTAAATATTCTATAGAAAAGGGACTTGCAAGTTTGGATATTAAAGCAACCCCGGATGTGGTAAGAAGATATTTAATTGTAAAAGACAGCATTAAAATGAACTTTTATTCTTCTAATAAATCAATTATTGTAGCAACGAATATAAAACAAAATACATCACTTATATTCGAACAAATTCTTTCAGAATTGCAAGGTTTCAAAGTAGAAAATCAGCCTATGCGTGAATATCCCTACGGTCAGCTTGCTTCATCAGTCCTAGGATATATAAGTAAAATAAATTCTGCTGACAAAGCTAAGTACTCAGCAAAGGGTTATGACACAAGTGTAGATTATGTTGGGACTACTGGAATCGAAGCCGCAATGGAGAGTAACCTTAAAGGTGTTAACGGAGAAAAAGATATAAATGATGATTCTAAAGCAATAATTAAAAATACAGCTCATAATAAAAAAGCTGTTCCAGGGAAAAATGTTCAACTTACAATAGATGCAAATTTGCAATATGCAACAGAAAATGCATTAAATGAACAAATGAAGAAATTACAAGCTCAAGGGCATGTACAAGATTTAAATGTATCAAATGCTACAAGAGCTGCAGCTGTTGCCATAGATATTAATACTGGTGGAGTACTAGCACTTGTTAGTCTTCCAGGTTATAATCCAAATGATTTTTCTACAACGCAAGGTTTAACCGAAGCGCAATCACAAAAATATTTTAATCCAGATTATGAAAAGATGGCAAAAGCTGATGGTATATCATCTTTAACTGATTATATGTTTCCAATAGACAAAAATATAAAAGGAAATACAACCATTCGAAAGGATAAGTTTGATTATTATCCAAAATACTTATACAATTATGCAACTATGTCCCTTATTCCTTCAGGTTCTACATTTAAACCAATGACAGCAATTGCAGGGCTTGAAGCTGGAGTTATAAATGCTAGTTCTACCTACAATGATCAAGGTCGTTTTGATATGGGTGGAGGCCATTGGAATTCTTTCGTATCTGATGGTGCACAAGGTATTGTAAATGTAGTAAGGGCATTGGAAGTATCTAGTAACCCATTTTTTATGGATGTAGGCAAGAAATTAAGAGAACAATTCGGAGTCGATAGTTTAGCTAAATATGCCTGGATGTTTGGCCTAGGTGCTAATCCTAATTCAAAGAATCCTGGTACAGGAATAGAAATAAATGAAAATTTTGGGCAAGTATATAATACGGTGTCACAGAAAAACTTATCCGCATCTCAATTTCTTTTAAGTATTGAACAAGATTTAACTAATGGAGTTTCAGCAAAAGATGGAACAAAATTCCCACAAATAGATTTATATGATAGAGACGAGGATAGCAGTATAGTTTATGATGGAAAAAAGCTTTCAGAGATTAAAACTCAAATTAAAGACTATATAAAAGATTCTGTGAAAAACGCGAATTTTTCTCAAAAAAATTATATGGGTTTATTTAAACAATTAATTGCTGCTGATCCTATATATAAAGGCAAAAAATTCACACAAGCTAATCTAAACACAATAGTAAATGATGTAAACTTTCAAGCAGTACAAACAGGACATGGTTCTTTAGGTTTGCCATACAATATGTTTATTGCATCTATTGGTCAAGGCATGGACAATTTTACGCCTCTTCAGATGGCAAATTATATAGCAACTCTTGCTAATGGTGGAACAAGATATAAAGTTCATTTAGTTGATAACATAAAAGATTCAAATGGAAAATTAATATCTCAAACGAAACCAATAGTATTAGACAAAGCTAATATAAGTGCTGAAACTAGATCACTAGTTATGCAAGGTATGAATAACGTTACCGGTGCTGGCGGTGGTACAGATGGTACCGCATATGCAGCACTTGGCGATTTTCCTATTCCTACAGGTGGTAAAACTGGTACAGCTCAGTTTACAACTTCAGATGTACAAAATAAAGTTGGTAGAGGCGATTATGCATGGTATGTAGGTTATGCACCTGCTAAGAATCCTAAAATTGCAATATCTATAGTTATATTTGATGGTGGTTATGGTTCTGGTGCTGCAAACATCGCTAGAGGTATGTACGAGAGTTATTTTAAAAATGACCCTCGAATGAAACAGTATAAAAATCATTATAACATAAAAATTAAACGTATTAACTAATCAAGATAAGGAGAGCCTGCTGGCTCTCCTTATCTTTTCTAAATTATATTTGTTTTATTAGTAAACGTCTGAAAATTCTACTTGGATATTTTGTTTTTCACCTCTCATCGAATTAAATTTAGTATTTTCATTAAGTACCTTTTTTGAAGGAAATCTAACTGTAAACTTACTACCTACCCCAAGTTCACTTTCGACTTTTATACTACCCCCAGCTAATTCTACAATGGACTTAACTAAACTTAATCCAACACCTGCGCCTTCTGCACCTCTTGATAATGATTTATCTATCTGGCTATATTTATTAAATATCGAACAAAAATGTTCTGTCGCAATCCCAATTCCATTATCCTTCACAGATATCTCTATGAAATTAGTATTGTCCTTAATATTTACAAATATTTGACCACCATTTTTTGAAAATTTTATTGCATTTGATATAAGATTTAACACTACTTTATCTACCTTTTCAGGATCACAGGCAATAATTTTTTCTTCTACATCTGTGTCAAAAGTAATATTAAGTCCCTTACTCTTTGTAAATTCAGTTACAGCCATAACCATATCTTCTACAACTTCCACTATATTATTATTGGATAAATTTAATTCAAAGATTCCAGATTCAATTTTTGATAAATCAATTATATTATTAATAAGTTTAGACAATCTATACGAATTTCGTTTGATTGAGTCTATATGTTTAACAGTTGAACTTTTATTTTCATCTAAACTACCACTTTCACAGTACACATCTAATAATTGAGCCGCAGATAAAATAACATTTAGTGGCGTCTTCAGTTCATGTGACATATTTGTAATGTACTCCTCTTGAACAGTAAGTTCATTATATAATTCTTTATTTATTTTATTTTTTCTACTAATTTGTTTGTGCATATTTTTCCAAATAGTACCAATAAATATAAAATTACATATAGTAAGTATTAACCCTAAAAAGAATAACAAATATTTATGAACTCTTTGAGTTTTAGCAACTTCACTACGTGAACTATCAATATTTGAATTAATCTCATTCAGTATTGTGTTATCTATTATTCTAAATTCATCAACTAACTTTTTACCCTTATTTAAATTTAATTTTGCTTGTTGTGATTCTCCAGAATCTAACAATAATATTTGTTGGTAAAAAAAGTTTTGAATATATTCTCTTTGTCCTTCTAATCGATTAATAGTATTATTATTTAATCCTATTTCTTTTAAGTTATTAAGAGAATCATAATATTTTTCCATTTCTTTAGTTTTTAAATAATATGGTTCTAAAAATACTTTGTTTCCTGAAATAATATAAGCTCTTATTCCTGTTTCTTGATTAATTATTGATGATAAAACTTCCATTGAAAATATTTTTCCAGGAAGCATCTTTTGGGAAATGAAATCAGATTCTTCACGTACTTTATTCATACTGTATATACTAAATAATATTATAATTAATGATAAACAAGCAACTGATAAACATCCTAACACCATAGCTTGTTTACTTCTATTCTTTATCTTACCCATAAACTATCCTCTTTTCTCAATGCTTGTACTACAATCAAATCGAAATTCGTTTATTTTAGTACCAAGATCGGAAGAGCGTCGTGTAGGGAAAGAGTGTATGGAGAGTGTAGA
>ERZ1463035.13-NODE-13-length-41272-cov-12.735886_pt1 | contig 41272 bp, 34 predicted proteins | sample MGYA00564486_ERZ1463035 | MGnify/ENA primary metagenome ERZ1463035 (study PRJEB39244, sample SAMEA3635149) | Helicobacter pylori | study: EMG produced TPA metagenomics assembly of PRJEB11511 data set (Assembly of a 5300-year-old Helicobacter pylori... | reverse complement strand
TTCAACGATTTAAGTATAAATACAAATTGGTTCAACTTGTTATTGCAATTGGTCAAAATAAATTATTTTCTATGTAACACTAGTATTAAATGACAAATAAAATTTTATTTTCCCAAATTAATGTTTTCTTTTATAATTTTTGCTGGATTTCCCCCAATAATGCAATTATCTTTTCCGTATTTCCCTAATACTGTGCTATTGGCAGCTATAATGGAAACGTTACCTTTTTCAGAACCTTTAAAAACAGAAACACCTAAACAAATCCATATGTGATTACTTATATATACTTCTTTGCTTTTGTTAGTAATTTCTCCTCTGTCATTAAGAATATTATGACCATCTGAATCCATAAAAAAACAACTCCAGCCAATTAACACATTATTACCAAAATGCATTTTTAAATCACAATGTATTGTAATATTTATTCCACTTGCTGAAAAATTAGCACCTACGTATAATTCTCCACCAATTAATAGGTTTATACCATTCGAGAATGAGGCCCTATTCGAATTTGAGCGAACTTTAATGGACTTTTTATTGTGATCTTACTGCTAAATGTTATTGCCTAGTTTTATCACCCAATAATTACATCATCTTTTACTTTCCTCCCGTCTAAAATCTTAAATTACCAATATTTAAAGTTAAAGATATTATTATAATAATAAATAAAAATCTGTAAATTTATTAAATATCATTTTCACCTCATTCCTTATATCATTATAATTATTAAATAATATTTGTTGCTTTTTTGATTTTTCTAAAAGTCTTATTTCAAATACAACTAGTTTGAATTTTTTTCTTGCCAAAAATTCCAAATTAGTCTAATATAATATTGTTATTATATCAGACTAACTTAAAGTCTAAGATAGGAGCATGATTATATATGAAAATTTTCTTAATAAAAAAACCTTTTAACTTTATCATATTTATTTCAATAATTCTACTAATATGTCCTTTAATCTTTATAACTTACAAATCTAATTATGATATCAAATTTTATATATCAACTTATGGTAATGATGATAGTAAAGGTAACAAAACTCATCCTTTTAGGACTTTAGAAGGTGCAAGAAACACTATTAGAAAAATTAATAAAAATAAAAAATATCATAAAAATATAATTGTTTTCCTGCGTGGTGGTAACTATTTTATAAATAAAAGTTTTACTCTAGAAAAAAGTGATACTGCAAATAATTCATTATCCATAACATACAAATCTTACAAAGCAGAAAAAGTATATTTTATTGGAGGATACAATCTACCAAGTACTAGTTTTAAACCAGTTTATGACATGAATGTACTTAATGAATTTGTAAATAAGGTATCATCAAAAAATATTTTAGTAGCCGATTTATCGAAATATCCTATGAATTTTAATAGTACTACTCAAAATATCAGTAAAGCACCGGAGCTATTTTATAATAATAATCCAATGACCTTAGCTCAATTCCCAAATAACTCATACCTCACCATAGGTCAAGTTCTGAATAACAACAATGCTGGGTTATATTCACTTAAATATAATGGCTCACAACCTTCCTTATGGCATAAAAATCAGAACATATGGATGAGTGGCTATTGGTACTATAATTGGAATTATTCTACAGTTAAAGCATCTAACATTGATATTATTAGTCACCTTATTTACTTTACCGATAAAGTACCTTTTGGAATAAAGAAAGGCCAGCGTTTTTATTTGTATAATATATTAGAAGAACTTGATAATCCTCGAGAGTATTATATAGATTATGACAAGAAACTCCTATACTTTCTTCCTAATACCTCTATAAATAATTCAAAAATACAATTATCTCAACTTACTGAGCCTTTTATAAAAATTAAAGATACATCTAATGTATCTATTGAAGGTATTACTTTTGAGAATAGCAGAGCTAATTCTATTGTAATAGAAAATGGAACTAACGATAAAATTAAAAATTGTATAATAAGAAATACTTCACAAAATGGTATTTCTATATATGGTGGAATAAATAATGGAATAGAAAACTGTAAAATCTATAACACTGGGACAGGTGCTTTACTAATTAGCGGTGGAAATAGAAATACTCTTACACATTGCAATAACTATACCACAAACAATGAGATATATAATTATTCAAGAATAAAAAAGACATATAGTGCAGCCATCAATATTTCTGGAGTTGGTATAAGTGTTTCTCACAACAGTATTCACGATGCCTCTCATACTGCAATTTTATTTTCCGGAAATGATCATTTACTGGAATATAATGAAATATATAATGTAGCAACAGAAACAAGCGATGTTGGAGCTATCTATACTGGGAGAGATTGGACCTATAGGGGAAATATAATTAGATATAATTATTTACATAATATTGATAATAATATTGATAATTCTAATGTATCTGGAGTTTACTTAGATGATTGCATGAGTAGTGCAGAAATTTATGGAAATATTTTTTATAAAGTTAAAAATCCAATTTTCATTGGCGGAGGAAGAGATAATATTATTGAAAATAATATTATTGTTAATTGCAAGAATTCCATAAACTTTGATGCTAGAGGATTGATTTGGTCCAACTTAGGACCATTGTACACAAATCTAAAAAAAGTTCCTTATGAAAATATAATTTGGTCTAATAAATATCCTGAACTTAAAAACATATTAAAAAATGGCACTCCAGGTACTCCCAACAATAATGTTATTAAAAATAATGTACTTTATCAAACTAAAACCACATCAATTAACGAATATGTTGTTAAATATGGAACTGTTAAATCTAATATTAGTTTCAAAGTAAATCCTGGATTTATAAATTTGGGCAAAACTAACTTTGGGTTAAACAAAAGCTCTATCATATTCAAACAACTAAAAGGCTTCAAAAATATTGATTTTAATAATATTGGAAGAAAAACTATAGTCTACCCATATTAACTCATGAACAAACAGATTAGGAATTATAATGTTATATGATTAAACAAGAAAAACAATTAACTAATTTTGATTTATTAATCATCTATTAATTGTATTGTGGAACATTTAATAGACGTTAGTGAGAAATATTATTCAAAATCATTTCTGATAGAGCTGAAAATAAGTCATACTAATACTTCTCACAGTTGATAACCATGTATGAAAATGTCATAATAGTATTCATTCGGATATATATACTGACAATTAAATCACTCGTTAAATATGAATTGTAAATCTTATATTTAAAAATGTTTTTATAAGTGCAATTAAACTTTAGTTACTATGAAAATCATTCACGCTTAATATAACAAGCATGAAATATTCACCTACAGACTTGCCCAGATAACTATATTCTTTTTCTGTCCCAATTAATATTCTCTTTAACAATTTTGCCAGGGTTGCCTGCAATAATTACTCCCCTATTTTTAAATGATTTAGTTATTATGGAACCAGTCGCAATTACACAATTATCTGGTACTATATTTCCTTTTAAAATAATGCAGTGAGATGCAACCCATACATGATTACCAATTACAACATTCTTTGCACCATTAATACGTATATTGGTATCTGTGTCAATAATTGAATGAGAATCTCCAGTTCTAACATCAATATCTTGTGCAAACATACAATCATTTCCTATTGTTACACTTGAATTATTTTCTGTTACTGCGATATGAACTCCTTGAAATGTTGAATCATTTCCAATTGTTAACGTTCCATTTTTGTCTTCAAACCACAAACAGCTCTCCCCATTAAATCGTATTCTGTTTCCGATCTTTACAACATGGTTGTCCCCATTTATATTGAACTTAACGTTTTTCAAATAACATTTAGCTCCTATTATAATTGTGTTGTTATTACCATTCGTTTTAAATTCAACATTTGATAGAATAGAAGTCCTATCATATGTAATTTTATTGCCTTTACCATTATTCCGTTTTTTTATATTATTAAGGAGATTTTTTTTATAAATTCGTATTACTAAATTCTCTAAAAAGGGATTTTTTTTAATTTTAGATTTAAAATAGGATTTATTAATTGATATCATATGTAACCCCCAACATTAATAGATAAATAATAAAACTAATTTATCTTAATATATTTATTTGTGTAGGTTTTATATTTAAATTCGATTTTGAACTAAAAAATATTCTTTTCATGATATTATTACTATTAGACTTTTTAGTTGCACTTATACTCCTAAACTGTAGACTATAGGTTGATATTCTACAAATTGTAAATAATTTCCCCAAGTTCTACATAATCCAGTCTCCCAAACAAAACACATTTCTCATTTTTCTGTTCAAAATGAACATTTATATCTGACATTATAATCCTTTTATCAAGTGCTTTTGCATCTTCAACAACTGTTCCCCAACCCTCAAACAATGATGGCTGTATAACAACATTTGATGCTTTCATCAAAGCTAATTGCTCTTTTCTTGATATAAACCCTAATATTTTTATATTATTTTCTATTTTATTAACTTTTATATAATTTAACAAACTGTTAAAATAGTCTTTATTCCTATTGTCCTGTGTATTACCAGTGCATACCAAACAAATGTCTTTTCCTTTTTTATTCACTACGTAATTAATCGCTTTAAATGCTGTTATATGGTTTTTATGTTTCCAAAATTGATTTGGTAGAAATATAAATTCATTAGATAATTCATACTTTTTAATAGTATCTTTTATAAACTTACTATTAATCTTTTTTATATCGTCTTCAATACATGACTTAAATCTTATAATATTAACATTTTCAATATGATTTGGGTATAAAGATTTATAATCATTAAAAGCATCTTCACTACTCACTATAAGATTCTTATGATTTTCTGCTATATATTTAAAATTCTTATTTCTCGAATCAATTTCATTCTTAGAAAACATTTGTGGCAAATGGTTATGTTGAAAATCTGGTATCCAATACACACATTTATTTTCTAAAAATAAATATGGATAGGAAGTTACTGGATAAATAAAATCAATATAATATTTCTGAGTTTTAACACATATTTCTAGATCCAATGATTTATTCAATACATTAGTTGTTAGTTTTTTTAAAACTTTATTGAATTTATTGTCCTTGTAAACTATAATTCTAACACTTTCATATTCTAGAAACAAATTAAACATGTCCATATTTTCAGCTTTAGCCATTATGTAAATTTTTGTTGATTTACCCACTTTGTTATCTTTAAATAATGTATATATTATATTTTTAATATAATATAATCCGCCAATCCATTCTTTACCACCATTTGCTACAAATAATATATTTTTATTTTCTATCAAGTTGTTTCACCCACTCAATATAATTTTTTAACCCTTCATATAAATCTATAGACTGTTTGTATCCTATTTTTTGTAGCTTTGTAATATCAGCTCTCCAATTTAATGGGTCCCCTTTTTTAACTTCACCATTAAATGTTATTTTATTAGAATCTATATTGAGTATTTTTGCATATTGTAATGCTAAAGTTTTAATAGATGTTTCTTCACCATTTGCTATATTATAAATAAAATTAGATTTATTATCTTTAACTATTATATCTATTGCTTGTACTAAATCCTTGATATATATAAAATCTCTTGTCTCATTTCCTGTCCCAAAAAGCTCTATATATCCATTTTCTTTGTATTTACTATACATATCCCATAAAATTTGTTTTTTTAATCCTTCACCATAGGCAGAGAAAATCCTAACTACTGATACATCTTGACCTTTAACAACTCTATAATATTGACATAAATCTTCACACATCTTTTTATGCAGTCCATATGGTGAAATAGGAGCTGTAACAGTTTTCTCACTTATAGGTAGCTCTTTTGGATTTCCATATACTGCTGCGGTAGATAAAAATATAAATCTTGGATTTATATTTGCTCTAACTAATGAAGATAGAGTTTTATATAAAACTCCAACATTACTTTCAAAATCCATTTCTGGATATTCAACAGACATTCCTACACTTGCATTGCCTGCACAATGTATAAAAACATCTGGAGATATTTCCTTATAAATTTTGCTAATATCATCATTTTGTAAATTACACTTTACAAATTTACAGTTAGGTATATTTACATTATTCATATTTCTATCTATTCCATAAACCTCATACCCCTTAGAACTATAGAATTTGACTAGATGACTTCCTATAAATCCATTACATCCAGTAATTAAAACTTTTCTATTCATACTTTTATCTCCCCTCATCAAAAGTTTTCACAACTTGCGCTGGATTCCCAGCAACCACAGTATATGGCAGCACATCCTTGGTAACAACACTTCTAGCACCAATTACAGCGCCCTCACCTATAGTTACACCCTTTAATATAACACAATCAAATCCAATCCATGCTTTATCACATATTTTAATAGGTGCAGATTTCACATTGTCCCAATCTTTATTTTTAATAAAGTTTCCCGTTCGTTTATAATCTTCTAGGCTCTGTAATGTATCATTGCTTCTTTCGCTCCAATAAATAGAGTGAGAATTATGATCATATATAGTGCACCCCCACGCAATTGTTACATCATTACCTATATAAACATTATTTATTGAAATTATTATAGTCCCACCCCCTATATAAGTTCTATCTCCAATTGATATATTTCCTGTTTCTTTTTCAAAGATTAAGTTACAATCCAACAATGAATTAATTCCTACTTGTACACATTTATCGCTATGTCCTTCTGGATTTCTTATATCTATATTAAATGAATTCAATAGAATAGTAGACCTATCCAAAACAATAAACTTATCATATTTTTTTAAAATAGAATTAATCTTTTTTCTCTTATATAAATATTTAAACTTAGAAACCATCTTTATTATTCTCCAGTCTATATTAAATTTAATTATACTATTACTCTTTTACACCTTTTATTATTTCATATAAATCTTTTGTACCAATACTTTCAGAAGTTATTGATTTCATATTAATTATAACTAAAATAATTAATAAAATACTTTCTATAAATTGCATTTAAAAATTAAATTACACACGACTTGTTGTCTTTTCCAAAGTTTTTACAACTCTTGCTGGATTACCCGCAACCACCGTATATGGTGGAACATTCTTTGTCACAACACTACCAGCTGCCACTATTGAACATTTACCAATATTTACTCCCTTTAAAATAATACTGTTTAATCCTATCCAAACCCCATCACCAATTACTATTGGGCATGTCTTTCTTTGGAATATGTTATCCTTAGGCTCACCATGTTCTATCGTATATTGTAGTTCCTGTTTTCTAAATTTATATTCTACTGAATGACTGTTTGTATCTAATATATTAACATTATGAGCTATTAAAACATCATTTCCTATTGTTATACGTTCCATTGAGAATATTCTTGTATGATCTCCTATGTAACAGTTATCTCCAATAGTTATATTTCCTCCAATAGGATAAGCTAACAATGTACCTACAACATAGCACTTAAACCCTATATTAATACTTTTTTTACAATTAGTCATATTACTAATCTGAGTATCTTCAGAAATTATTAAATCATCTTTTATGTAACACTTAGATTTGATCAATTTTAATTTTAATTTTAGTTTACTTTTTAATATTAACAAGTATAGTTTTCTAAAACATTTATAAATTATAATAATAATCACATCCCTAGTTCTTGCTCTTTTTTATTTAGTACTGAATAAGTTTTCAAAGTCATAATTATACTAAATGGAACCATAGTACATATTTGTCCTATCATAACACCTGCAGATCCCATATTCAGATTCTTTGAAAAATAAATACATAAAGGTATATTAATAACAGCAATAACTAAAGAATTATACATTTGTAAATTCACTTCATTAATACCATTTAGTAAATAAACAAACACATTACTCCACACTGTTATAAATGTACTTATTGCCATTGTGATAACTAACAAATTACCAATTTTAACATTACTACTCCCCAACCATATTTTAAATATATTGTTAGAGAATATCGTCATAAAGACAAGCATTAAAGCAATCGGGATCAGTAATATAATCATTTTATTTAATGTACTTCTTATCCACTTTATATCACCTTTTGAATAAGCTTCAGTATATGCTGACCACAATGGCGTAACCAATAATGTAAATCCTATAGTAACTATGCTAAAAAGTTTGAATACAACATTATAACTTGTAACTTCACTAGGTCCACTTACTTGAGCTATAATTACATTATTAGTACTAAAATATATAACGTATGCAATTTGTATTATAAAAAATTTAACTCCTAAACCAATTATATCTTTAAACTTATTTAGCTTTACATATTTAAATGCTGGCTTTAGTTCATTATTAGTCTTAAAGAACAAATAAGTAAGGAAAATACTTGGTATTATCATAGATATTCCATAACTAAACCCTAAATAAATTATGTTTCCATTAGATATTTTTTTTAAAATCAAAACATTTACTATTGATATTATATTTATAACTAACTGCCCAATTCCTGTCATAGATGCTTGCTGTTTTGCATAATAAAGTTGATTGTATAAAGACAAAATAAAATTACCAAGAAAAAACACAAGTATAACAATTACTAAATTAATCAATCTACCATTAGAAATAGACCTTGTATTAAAAATATTTTGCCAATTAAGAAATGGAACTATACCTACTAACACTACTAGTAAAACAAAAACAATAATACTCATTGCAAAGTACGCTGTTGATATATATTCACGCGAATTTTCCAATTCATTTTTTGCTAAAGATTCTGTTAGTTTATTTCTCAATCCATTTCCTAATCCAATATCACTAAATGACACCCATGAAATAATTGAAAGTAACGTCATCCATATACCATATTGTTCATTATTTAAATATCCGATTGTAAGTGGTACAAGAAAAAAGCTTAATCCCAACCCTAAAAATTTAAAAATGAAGCTTATTATTATATTAGACTTAATATTACTATCTCTATTTTTTTTAAACCTGCTTATTTTTTGCATTGAAATCGCTCCTATTTAATTATAATTCTGAATATACCACTTTAAATCTGTTCTACTCTTTTGCTAATCAACCACCTAGCTTTCACTTAAAACACTTAATCAACTTAAATATTTTTAAATATAAAAGTTATGTTAGTTATTTAACTGTACAGAAAACTTTAGCTAATGATTCATTATTCATTTTAACATTATTTAGTATTTTAATAAGTTTATATATTATTATCTCAATATTGATTTTTATTGTACTATAATTCTTCCTAATTTCTGTTTAAACTCGTTATCCAATTGCTCTAACTTAGGAATGCTTTCATACACATCTGTTAGGTCAATACTCATAATGGCTTTCGCTACACTCTCCGGATTATATCCTTCAGCAAATCTAATAAGCTCACTTACTTGAGACTTAACTATACTGATTCCCTTAGTACTTACAACACGTAGATTATGGGATAAATAAGTTATAATCTTTGATGGGAATATATAACTACCATAATCACCATCCTTTTGAGTATTTAGTCCAATATCTGAATTCAAAAGTAATTCTTCATACTTATCATCTGCTAAGCATCCAACATACTTACAAGCTGTTCTCCCCAAAATATCATTTATTACTCTTATAGCAGCAATAATATCCTCTTTATCCTCGACTCCACTTGGTCCAGATATAATCAATGAATAATTATAAGGGAGATACTTCATAGTTTCTACCGCTAAATAGGCACCACCACGAATTTTTTCTATGCCCCCAGTAAACACAAGTTTAATATTACGACGATCAATATTTTTTTTATAATTAGTGCATATAGTATAGCTCCCATATGATACTATACCCTCTGGTTTATTTAACTGTTCTTTTAAAACTTCAGAAACCAACAAGCATTCATCACACTTACTAAAAATTATTTTTTCTGCCTTTCTAAAAATGAAATTGGTCTTCCAAACTTCTTGATAATAATCTTCTATTTCAAGAATTAGGTTATATTTTTTGAATAATCTAGACACCAATATAGGAATTGCTAACCAAGGTTCATGATAAACAATAATATTTTCGTTTTCCCTAACATTAATTAACAACCATTTAGTAAGCCATATTAAACTATAAATAATTCTTAAAAATCTGGTAATTTTGTTTTTTGATCCCCAAGTAGGACATAAAATCAACTCTTTATCTTGAGTAACTTCTACCTTTCTCGTTTTAACATATTTCAACTTGCTAGATTTGGACCAAGCCGGAGATATTATTCGAACTGATAGTCCTAATTCATTTATAGCATCACATACATAATCCATTTTTTTTGTAGCTGCCAAAGAATATTTTCTTTCCTCAGTATTATTTATTAATTGATCATAAAATCCAATATAAGTGATATGTTGCTTCATGATAATTTCACTTTTCCTTTCATTAGTTCTACATTTCAATGTTACAATTGGAATCAGGCCATTTATATAAAAATATACCAAATGCAGGCAACCAATAAAGACCTTCTGACAAAAAAACCACGATAAAAATAGTGTATAAACATAAGCGTTTTATTTTATTATCAAAAGGGAACATGCTATCAAGTCCCTGCTTATATCTATAAATATATACAATAGCAAAGATAATCCCATATGTATACATCATAGATAATAATCCAGCTGAATTATTTAAAATACCAAGATAATTTTCTCTCTCTAGTTTAGCCGTTCCATAACCATAACCCAATATAGGTTTTTCGAAAAGAATCTTCAAACTAGAAGTTACATCATTATTTCTTGTAACCATAGAAACATTATCACTCATAAATTTATTTTTAATTACACCTGAACTCATAATTAAATAAATGCAAAGAATACCACCTATCATAACAATTGGCCACAACACTTTAGGTGCTGATGGTATATCTCCCTTGTCCTTGCCTGATAAAAGCTTTAATACATCACTCCCAAAACCCAAACACATAATTCCTAAAATCATATAGCCAGTAGTAGATTGTGTTGTAAGAAAGGTCACAACTAATATTAAGAATTTTATTTTATACATTTTTATCGTATTCTTGTAAAACAACAACATAAGTAATGCAATAAAAATGAAGCCTTGAAATGCACCAGGTTCCCAAAATGGGCCTGAATTTCTCAGAAAAACAGTAGAATTCCACCCCCATGTATAATAAGGTGAAATTATAAAAATATTTTTGCCAGATAGGACTGTATCAGCGATGCGATAAACAATCTGCGTATAATTAACTGCGATCAATAAGCATACTATACTTATTATTGAAATTACAACCATAATGTTAATATAGTATTTAATATATACCTTTCTATCAATACAAGTAACAACTATAGCCATTTCAAAAAATAATAAACCCAAACCAAATACTTGCTTAATGTAATCTGTATTTATATCAGAAAAGTGTAATGCTGTTACAATCATTAAAACGTAAAATAGGGAAACAAATGAAATCCATGTGTTTCGTTCAATTTTTCTGCCACTCGAAAAAATGAGAATTATACAAAGAATTATTAATGCATATTCTGTACTATTTCTATTTATAACTCCAAAATAAACTGTTTTAGATCCAAGAATCATAAATAGAACTACTAGAAATTCTATAATTTTAGTTATTTTTTTACTCACAATATATCTCCTCATTAATCCATTTAATCCTTACATCAGTAAAGATTTATACAATTGTATGTATTTTTCTGAATTTACCTCTTTTGAAAAATGTATTTTTGCATAGCTTAAACATGAATCAGCATAATTCGCTTTTGATTTATTTTTAATAATATTCACAGCATGAATAATTCCATCAATTCCTAGATGTTCTTCAACCACACAACCACAATTCTCTCCAACCAACTCTGGTGAAGCTGTGTTATTATAAACAATAACTGGTGTTCCGCAACTTAATGCTTCCGCCGTAGTCATACCAAAAGTTTCATATTGGGAAGGATTAATAAACACATCCGCCATTGAATAATAGTTTGCCAATTCCTTAATATCATTTGTATGTTCTATATGTATAATATTTTTAGGTAATTCCATACTTGAAATGAATTTACCCACCAATATAATGGAGTAATTCTCATCTAACATAGCTGCTAAATGTAAAAAATCATTAAGTCCTTTATGTTTACTCCATGAAACACTAACTCCTAAAATAATAAACTTGTTCTCGATTCCTAAATCATACCGTAATTTATCAGTATTACTAGGTTTAAAGTTATTCATATCAATCCAATTATAAATTGGTACTATGTTTTTAGTAGATAAAAAAGATTTTTTAGCTTCATTAGATACCCATTTTGAAACACCAACAACCGTAAGTTTTTTTAAATCATATACCAACTTCTTTTTATCATTAAACATTTTTCTTGTTCTATCAAAAAGGTATGTTTTATTAATATTATCTATATATAGCAATGGGCAAGACCCACATTCCTGCTGCCATTTTTTACAGTTAGCAGGTACATAATAAGTGCATTTTCCAGTAAACATCCAGCAATCATGAAGAGTAATCACTGTCGCTATATCATTCTTCCCTAGATATGTAAACAATATCTTAAGATTAATATAATTTGAATGTAAATTGTGAATATGAACAATATCAGGTTTCACTTCTTTTAAATATGATATAAATTTTTTAGTCGAATGTTTTGAATAGTATCCTTGTTTACCTGTAATCCTAGATAGTAGAGAGTGTACTTTTTTACCAATTGTTCCACCAATCTTATAAGTTTTATTAAAACCTATACTTAAAGTTGAATATGCTATAATTGAATCATAACCTCGTTTAACAAGTTCTTGTGATAATTCTTTTGCTAATCTTCCTATACTACCCGTTCCACAAGTTTCATTAATATGTACAACCCTCATAGATTACCATCCTTCTATTTCTAAATTTATATATAATAACTAATAAATGAAAGTACAATTCAATTCATATATTATTTCTTTCGTAAAATTTCTTCAAAATCGCATTTAATTCTATTCTGGATTTCTTTAATTTGATGATTTTTCTTACCACATTTCCAAGCTTTAATCGCATATTCTTCTAAAATATCCTTAGATGATACTATCTTTTCAAGTTGGCTATAAATTTCTTCTTGATTTGTAGAAACAATTGCCGCATCATTTTTAATAAAATAATCCATAGATGCTACATCTTTAGGTCCTACTGCAAATATGCACCTTGCACTTGCCAAGTAATCAACTATTTTTGTAGAAAAAGAAAGACGCCAATACAATTTATCTTTTAAATTAAATGAATCAACGTGAACTAAAATATCCGCATTTTTTAAAGCTTCCTTTATTTCTTGATTTGATGCAGGGGGAATCAACTTAATAGCATTTTCTATATTTAAAGCTTTTAACATTTTTTTTGTTTTAGGTGTTAATGTATATAAATCTAACACCATTTTTGTTTCTTTTCCATTAATTTGACTAATCGCTTGCCCTATATTCGCTAAGGTTTTCCATCGACCCGAGCTAATATTCCCTGCATAAACTAATTTAAGTGGAATATTATATTCTTTTTTTACATCTATATTTCCTTCAAATTTTCCACCTTTAAAGAGCAATTTGCACTCACGTTTAAATATTTTCTCATATTCTTTTTTTTGAGGATTCGAAATAACATAAAACAAATCTGTTATTTTCATTATTTTCCTCACAGAACTCCTGTAAATAAAGCGATTAATCCAATAGAATGGTGACAAAGAAAATTGCTTCAGAGTATAAGTATCATCACCTGTAAATAACACAACTTTAGCATTTGTTTTACTGTGTATCCATCTAAAAATATCATGCATATAAATACAATCATATAAAGGCATATATATAATATCAGGGTTAAATTCTAATATAAATTTTTCTAACTCTTTTGTTTTCCATCCACCAAGTTTCCATAGGATTTCTCTTGCCCACAAGAATATTATCCATCTATTTTTAACGAAAAAATTATATATTTTCTTCTGACTTATAATATCCTGTGTTTCATTTTTAGAAGAATTCATCTCCTCAAAATCATCAAAAATAATTTTTTTCCCTACTGGTACTTTTTTCAATATTTTTTTCACTAAATCATTCTCTGTAATTCGAAAATATTTTTTGCAAACAGTATTCTCAATCTTTTCCAATCTGCAATACACATTTGCAACGTCATCCTTATTCCAAAAATTAAAAAAATTAGATGTCGTGTTACCAGTGTTACTACTTTCATTCCAAGCATTCCGTGTTACGACTAGCAGTTTCTCATTATGCATAGATATCCTCTCTTCCTAATTTTATATGTACCTGAATAAAAATTATTTAGTACATTCCTGAATTTTTCTAATAAGAGAATCCCTTTCTTTCAAAGCGGCCTTATTATAATCAACTATTTTTATTATGATTTCTTCTTCATTATCTAAAATATATTCAAACTTTTCTTTCAAAATATTACATTTAACATTTTCAATAGATATTGATAGATTATCAAGACCTATATCATGCATAATTCCCTGTCCCTTATTTCCTGCGTAAGTAATAGCTATGCCAGGAACACAATTCGCTAACGAAAAAATAACAGAGTGGAATCTAGTTCCAATAATATAGTTGCAGTAACCATATATGCTTTTAAGTTGATAGCAATTATAATTTTTGTTAGAAATCAATCTATACTCATTTTCATTCAACATTGAAATAACATCCTTAATACATGCTCCATCATTTTCATGGCTATTAACCGCTAAAGTATGTTCAATAACAACCGGCATAAACCCACTATTATAAAGCCATCTCATAAATAGGGCCATCTCCTCTTTAAATACCATATAATCTTCTTTAGGAGTCTTAGATTTTGGAAATCTATGAGGTCTCATTGTTATTGCAACCAATTTTTTATCGAATGGCAAGTTATATTCTTCAAATACTTCTTTTTTATTTAGAACTGCATTTTCTAAGTAAAATGCAAGATCAGGATAATTATCAATCTTTAACCCAAGTTTATTTTCTACCATCATTTGCGAATATGTTTCCCTTGATGAAACAAACGTGCATTTCTTCAAAACTAACCTAACTAAAGACTTAACAAAAGGTCCTTCAAATGGTCCAAATGAATTTGGCATAATGTAAACAGATTTTTTCAAAGAACAAGCCAACATGATATGGTATAATGAAAAATATATAGAGTACGTTGCAGTAAGCCCACCATATGAATGAATCAGACCACCACCCTTAACAAAGAAAGCTTCAGATTCTTCCATTATCTTCAATGCTTTTTTCTTTTCAGCATCACAAAATATTGATGCAATTTTTCTAGTAAATGAATTCAAATAAAAAAAACTACTAATCAGGTCAAAAAAAGCTACTATACCCCATCTAATTTTTAAGCTCATATTATAATTGATATTATTTTTCTTATTATGTGATATTCTAGATGGATGTTCTAAAATAAGTGAAATAATGTTTATCCCATGCTCTTTACTCTGATTAACTGGCTCATTTCTTTCAGTTGTTAGAAAATAATCGCCAATAAACCCACAATCTTCACCAATTCTTTTTGTTTCCCAAACTAAAGCTTGATCACCTCTGTTCAAATCTGAACACGAAGGTATAATTATGTATTTTTTCATAGCTCACCTCTACATTATAATTTTAGTTTTATAAACTTGTTCATATCTCTTTGCCATATTAGACATATTATATTCATTTAGCACATCTTCAAAGCAATTCTTTTGTATTCTATCAATATCATACTTTTCTTGCTGTAGTTTATTTATAATTTCCACATACTCATTTAATTTATTTGCCACAAATCCATTTTCACCATGTCTTATAACATCTTTATTTCCAATCACATTGCTTACAATACAAATTTTCTTTAGATACATTGCCTCTAGCAATGATATTGGAAGTCCCTCCCACAATGATGGGAGCAAAAATATATTGGACCGACTCATAATTTCTAATGCTGTCTTCTTATCTACCCAACCTGTTATCTCAATATTAGAATTTGTGAGTTTATCTTTCATTTCACCACCACCTATCCAGGTAAAAGAGATATTGGGAAAAGCCTCTGCAATTTTATTAAAAAGTTCTGGATTCTTCTGAAAACATATACGGCCAACGGTACAGATTTTCAAGCCTTCATTTTGAGAACTACCATATCTCTTTACTCCATCAAACTCATTAATATTAATACCGTTATTAATATAAGTAGCATTTTTAGTCAATCTAAGTGTAGGCTCATATTCGCCCTTACTGCAGGCAATTGTGGTACACATTCTTTTTGCAGCTGTCCATTCAAAAAACTTATAAACATTCCTTTTTAAGACTGAATCATCTTCTTTTAAAAAAGCATAACCATGAGGTGTATAAAACATTTTTACTTTTTTACCATTTATTGCAAATCTTCCCAAAATACCCGCCTTAGAGGAATGAAGATGAACTACATCTGGCTGAATTTCTTTATAAATTTTTTTAATTTCAAAAAATGCCTTTGCATCGTTCTTTAATGAAATATTCCGGGTGAAATTCTTAACTTTAATTAACTTTATTCTTTTATCAAAATATGTATCAAAATCTTTTGGGGTTTGTGATCTTAATGCATAAGCAATTGTTACTTCAAATTCATCACACATATTGTTTGTTAAACCAACAATATAACTAAACACACCTCCACCCATTGCTTCTACAATGTGAAGGACTTTGAGCTTCTTTTTAGTACTCAATACTAACACTTCCATATACACTTACCACCTTATCCAACTCATGCTAATTCAAACTAACTTATCTCAAAATCAAATTACTTATACAATATACTTTGCAAAAAAATTTACAGTACTATTAAAAATCCTAATAAAGTATACCTGGACTATCCTTATTTACACTTATTTTCAAACCACTCATATTCCATTTTAACACCATCTTCAAGTTTAACCTTATACTTCCATCCTGTCTTTTCAAGCTTGCTTACATCTAGTAGTTTTCTCATAGTTCCATCAGGTTTTTCTGTATTAAACTTTAACTCACCATTGAATCCAACTACTTTTTTGACCATCTCTGCTAGTTCTCTTATAGTAAGTTCTTTGCCAGTACCAACATTTACATGCTCTTCACCATCATAATTCTCCATTAAATAAACACAAGCATCTGCCATATCATCTACATACAAAAATTCTCTAAGTGGTTTTCCACTTCCCCATATCTCTACAAAAGGACTATTGGTAACTTTAGCTTCATGAAACTTTCTAATGAGTGCTGGCATAACATGTGAGTTATTCAAGTCAAAATTATCGTTAGGTCCATAAAGATTAGTTGGCATACAACTTATAAAATTATCACCATACTCCCTTTTAAAAAACTGGCACATTTTAAGTCCTGCAATTTTAGCTATTGCATAACCTTCATTTGTTGGTTCAAGATATCCTGATAGTAAATATTCCTCTTTAATTGGCTGAGGACAATTTTTAGGATATATACAAGAACTTCCTAGAAATAAAAGTTTTTTTACTTTGAAATCATGTGCTGCCTTTATAATATTATTTTGCATTTCCATATTTTCATATATAAAATCAGCTGGATACGAACTATTAGCTCCAATTCCGCCAACTTTTGCTGCAGCTTGAAAAACGTATTCTGGTTTTTCTGTTTCAAAGAAACTTCTAACATCCTTCTGACTCATTAAATCTAATTCATTATGTGTTTTTCCTATTATATTTGTATATCCTTTTTCTTTTAAGTTTCGAACTATAGCTGAACCTACAAGACCTCTATGTCCAGCTACATAAATTCTACTATTTTTATTCATAATAACACTTCCTCACTTAATTGTAGTCATTTCCGTTATTTTGTTATAGCTGCTTCTGCCTTAGCAATGAATTCGTCTGAACTTATTCCAGCTATTTCTCTCATATCACCATCTACCATCATTTTAACTAATTGTTTAAAACTAACTTTTCTTTCCCATTTAAGTTCTGTTTCAGCCTTTGTAGAATCTCCCCAAAGTAACTCAACTTCTGCTGGTCTAAAATATATTGGATTTATATCAACTAACAATTTCTTAGTTGCTTTATTGTATCCTTTTTCATCTGATCCTGTACCTTTCCACTCTATATCTATACCAATTTCTTTAAATGATAATTCTACAAACTCCCTAACAGTATGAGTCTCATTTGTGGCAATGACATAGTCTTGTGGTTTATCTTGTTGCAGCAATAACCACATAGCTTCTACATAATCTCCTGCAAAACCCCAATCTCTTTTTGCATCCATGTTACCGAGGGACAATTTCTCTTGTTTTCCTGCCATAATACTAGCAACTGCTCTTGTTATTTTTCTAGTAACAAAAGTCTCCCCACGCCTTGGAGATTCATGATTAAATAATATCCCGTTACATGCAAACAAATCATATGATTCTCTGTAGTTCACAGTTATCCAATAAGAGTATAATTTTGCTACTCCATAAGGGCTCTTTGGATAAAAAGGTGTTTTTTCACTTTGTGGTGCAGTACCCGGTAATCCTCCAAAAAGTTCTGAAGTCGATGCTTGATAAAATTTACATTTTAATCCACTTTCTTTTATAGCATCTAGTATTCTAAGGGTTCCCATACCATCTGTATCCGCAGTATATTCAGGCACCTCAAAAGAAACTTGAACATGACTTTGAGCACCTAGATTGTATATTTCATCTGGTCTAACTTTTTCTATTATTCTATTTAAATTACTTGAATCCGTTAAATCTCCATAATGAAGAAATAGTGTTTTATTCCCTATTTCTGGATCTTCAAATAAATAATCTATTCTCTTTGTATTAAAAGAACTTGCTCTTCTTTTTATTCCATGTACTTCATAACCCTTTGCCAATAAAAATTCTGTTAAGTAAGATCCATCTTGTCCAGTTATTCCTGTTATTAATGCCTTTTTCATATGTATACTCCCCTTTATATTAACTAATTTGATTTTTAAGTTCTCTTATATTTTCTATACCATCTTTTTTACCAACAAATATCATGTCATCCGACTCAACAACAAATATATCTTGAAGTCCTGATATTACTATAGGTTTACCGTTACTAATAATTATATTATTGCTACCATCAAAGTTTTTCACATTACCCATAGAAACATTGTTAAAGCTATCTTTTTCTCTATATCTTCCAACAGCTGCCCAGCTTCCAACATCATCCCATCCAAAATCCCCCGGAATAACATATATATCTTTTGCTTTCTCCATAATCCCAAAATCTACAGATATGCTATCCACATTATTATATTTTTCTATTAATACTTTATTATAATCTTCATCACTTGTTGCTGCTATTTCACTTAACACTTGAAATGTATTTGTAAGGTACTGTTCTGTAAGTCTTAAAATATTGGCAGCCTTCCAAATAAACATACCACCATTCCAAAGATAGTTTCCATTTTCCAGATACTCCTTAGCCTTATGTAAATCAGGTTTTTCTACAAACCCTTTAACCTCTCGCACCTCGCATCCATTTATATCGCAATTCATATCGCCATAATTTATATACCCATAACCCGTTTCAGGTCTATCTGGTTTCATACCTATTGTTACTATTGCCTCGTTATTTTTCTCAATAAATTCATTTGCAGAATCTAACACTTCCAAAAAGTTATCTTCATCTTTTATAAGATGATCTGATGGTAATACTGCTATTGTAGCATCTTCATATATTTTATTAATATGAAATGCAGACAGAGCAATGCATGGTGCTGTATTTTTTCCTACAGGCTCTACAATAATATTTTTAAAAGGTAAATTCGGTAACTGTTCCTTAATTAAACCCATATATCGCATACCTGTGACTATAAATATTCTTTCTATAGGAATAAGTTTTTCTAATCTTTTTACACTCATTTGAATCATTGTATCGTCGCCTACAAGCTTCAAAAATTGTTTTGGTTTTTCTTCTGTAGACAAAGGCCAAAATCTAGTTCCTTTACCACCTGCCATTATTAATGCACATAACATTATGTATCCCCCCAACGATTTGTAAATACTCGAATCTTACCTAGCACCTTCATCCCCAAATAGTACTCCAATAGTCTTAAGTATAAGTCCCAAATCAACCAAAGTGCTTCTATCCCCTAAGTACTCAACATCCATTTTCATCCACTCCTCAAACCCAATATTGCTTCTTCCTCTTACTTGCCAATAACAAGTTAAACCAGGCTTTGCAATTAACCTTCTTTTTTGAAATGGTGTAAACTGATCTACTTCTTTAGGAAGACTTGGTCTTGGACCTACAATCGCCATTTCACCCTTTAATATATTAAATAATTGCGGTAATTCATCTATGCTTGTTTTCCTTATAAATCTGCCAATATTAGTTATCCTTGGGTCTTCTTTTATTTTAAACATAGGTCCTGACATTTCATTTTCACACCTAAGTTTGTCCAAAAGACATTCTGCATCCATACACATGGATCTAAATTTATACATTTTAAATGATAGACCATCTTTTCCAATTCTATTTTGAGCAAAAAAAACTGGCCCCTTAGAGTCTAATTTAATCCAAATGCTAACAATTATCATCACTGGACTCAATACTAGAATTCCACATAAAGAACCTATAATATCAATTATTCTTTTTATAATAAAATATCCTATGTTTTTATCATATTCACAAGCAATATCCACTTGTGTTAATCCAGAATTTTGTTCCAACTGTTGCATTTATGTACCCCCCTTTATTCTTCAAATCCTTCCTCAATTTTACATTGTTTTGTTATTTTTACACAATTACAAAGTTTTATTAAATTTATGTACATACTATTAACCTAGTATATAACTTAGTATATAACTTAGTAATTTTTATTGCAAATGCTTAATCTTGTAATATAATTGTATATATACTTATATATACAAAAATTTTCCAATGTATTGATTGTTATACAAAATTAAAATTATTCATAATATGTCTATTGGTTTTGAATTATTATATATGCCCTTTATGATTAGACATATATCGACATAATATGTTTCCATACAATTCATTTTTATAATTTATATGGAAAAGTTTAATTATTTTTTACTAATTAATTTTATATCATTTAACACTGTGAATTTTTGTATTTTCCTCGGTTTTTATCGAAAAATAGGGGAAAATAAAAAAATAAAATTTGCTAATTCAAATAATGAATAAACAAATTTTATCTTTTTAATATAATATACATATAATTCATTGATTACAAATCATACATTTTTTCTAATTACCATAACCACAGTTCTATTACCCTTTAAAGAAATTGAATATGTTTTTCTTTTTTGCTATTTTCTGATTTTCTATTTCTACATCTTCATTTTTTAATAACAGTTCTAAATTATGAGATACCCTTCTTTCAAATCCTTTATCTAATGTTTTAGCTACATGCACTCCTTCTAGTAGTCCTGGACATCTTTTATTTAATGTATGTGCATCTGACGCTATGAAATTTGCTAGTCTCTCTTCCACTAGCATCTTGGCACAGCTTTGAACTTTTTTCCCAAATAAACCTTCCAAACTCCCAGTATTAATTTGGAAAAGACAACCCTCTTCGATGAAGTCATTTATAACTGTTGGTGTTTTATTTATATAGTCATATCTTTCTGGATGTGCAACTATAGGTTTAATACCAGCAACCCTAAGTTCATAAATTAAATCTATAGCATCCTTTGGCAATTTCTCCATAGGAAATTCAATAAGCAGATAGTTTGTCCCATTTATCCCTCTTAGCTTTTTCTCCTTGCACAACTTTAGTGAATATTTGTCTAGCATTATTTCTTGTCCTAAAAGTATTTCTATATTTACTCCCGCAGAAGCTGCTGCAAGCTTTAACTGCTGATGCACTAAAGAGACATCATCATAATAATTTTCATATACACTTTTCATGTAATGTGGAGTTGCTACTATTGTTTTAGTTCCTTTTGCCTCTGCCATCTTTAACATCTGAATGCTCATTTCCATACTTTTTGAACCATCATCTATCCCCGGCAGTATATGACTATGAATATCTATATTTATCATTCTAGCACCCCCTAATTAATTTGTTCTAAATTATTTTAAATATTCGTAAATTGCTTCTTGCCAAGTTCTAGTTATATCCCCTGTTGTAAGTTCTAACATATAATTTCTAAGCACTGAGTATTGTGGCCTTTTTGCTGGTCTTTTAAATTCCTCTGAAGTACAAGGTAAAACCTTTGTTTTTATACCTTTAATTCTAAATATTTCTTTAGTGAAATCATACCACGTACATTCACCTTTGCAAGTACAATGAAAAATTCCATAGTTTTTATCCTCTACAAGTTTTATTATAACTCTAGCTAAATCGATAGTACTTGTAGGTGTCCCCTTTTGATCATTAACTACTTTTAATGTATTATTAGTTTCACTTAATTTTATCATAGTATTTACAAAATTAGTTCCATCTCCATAAAGCCATGCAGTTCTAACTATGTAATGTTTAGGATTGAGGCTTCTAACTAACCTCTCTCCTTCAAGCTTTGTTTTTCCATAAATAGTTTGAGGATCTATTTTATCAAATTCCGTAAGTGACTTATCTATATTACCACTAAACACATAATCTGTTGAAACTTGTACGATTTCTGCGCCAATTTCATTTGCTGCTATCGCTAAGTTTTTAGGTCCTATTGCATTTATCTTATAAGCAGTGTCTATTTCACTCTCACACTTATCTACAGCTGTAAGTGCAGCGCAATTTATAATTACATCTGGTTTATTTTCATTTACAAATTTATATACTGCATTAATATCCGATATATCTAGATTTGAACTTTTTGTAAGTATTAGCTCGACACTTTTTTTATCTTTGTATTGTTTAGCTAATTCTCTACCAAGTTGACCATTAGACCCTGTGATTAATATCTTCATATTTATTTCTCCCTTTAAAGCTTATTTCTATATAAATTATACCTTACTTTAATAATTAATTAAGGAAATTCTAAAGAATAAAAGATTATTTACGATAAGTTAATATATTATATTTATAAACTTTTATAGTAAATAGCAAACTTGCTGAAAAGTAAGGACGCAAAGCCATAGGGCCTTACGAAAGTATGGTAGCCTAGCCACCAAAATAAGAGGAGTGATTTATTATCTTTAAGAACAATGTAAATAAAACTATTACAATATTAATCGTGTTAATTACCTTATCAACTGTTAATCCAATTCTAAATACTAGGTCTGCTTCAGCTCTTACGCCAACCACTAGTACATCTAAAACAAGTAGTACTACTACAATATCTGCTAAGACTTATAATCTGAATATAGCAGGAAAATCAGATACATCCCTACAGTTTCAAAAAATGATAAGTCTTTATCCAAATGGCTCTACACTAAAATTACCAAAAGGTATATATAAGTTTTCAAATTCCGTTAAATTAAAAGATGGTATGAAATTAATAGCATCCAGCGACGTTACAATTATTGGTACCGGAAATAACACTTTATTTTCCACTGGTAATTCTAATAGTTTTCAAGGCATAAATTTTCAAAATTGTGCTACAGCTATAAATGTTTTTCTAAAAAAAGGACTAAGTGTAACAAACTGCAAATTTACAAACAACATAAGTTATGCTGCAATTAACTTTTATGGAAGTACTTCTAGCTCTGTTACTACTTCATACTTCAATGATATTCGTAAATATGGGATTTTAATAGATGATAATAGTTCAAATATTAAAATAGATAAAAATAATTTTACTAATAATAAAGTTTATGGTGGTTATAAATACGAGCAAATAGGCGGTCATATTTATTGTTTAAGTGGAACTAAAATAACAGTAACCAACAATATTTTGAGAAACAGTGGTGGTCAAGGTTTAATATTTGCTTACAATTCCTCAACTGGAAAAGGTGTAACTGCTTCTACAGCAACCAATAATCAATCTATAGGCAATGGTCAGGAAGGCATAACTGTCTATGGTGGCAGTAAGAAAGTCACTAGTGGAAATTCCGTCATAGGCAATACCTGTAAAAATAATAGATTTAATCAAATAGAAATATGGCAATCCAATAATAACATTGTTAGAAATAACACTGTTGAAGAATCAGTGGCCGGTACTGGGAATTTAGGAGCAATCTGCCTTTTTGCCACAAACAATTCAAGTGTTACTGGTAACAAGGTATTATCCTCTCAAAGTAATGGTATAGCAATACTTGCAGGAACTTCAAGATGCAACGTATCAGTTAACACTATAACTAATACAAATAGAAAAAATAATGTTAAAACACCTGAAAAAGGCAATGGTATATTACTTGATTGGAATGGAGTAGCTGATCCTCAATATATAACAATGGTCAATAATAAAATCACATCAAGTAAAGGGACTATAGCTAAAAGTGCACTCTACTCAACTTCTAATAAAAATCATCATAATATAATCAGAGGCACAGTAACCAAAGGTTACAAATATGGAGTCCACTGGTATTCTCTAGCAACTTGTCAAAAATAATAATATTAATAATATTTAAACCAAATAAAAATCGAGGAGTGATTTACTACGCTTAAACCTATGATGAAAAAGAGTATTACTACTCTTATAATATTAATCTTCTTATCAACTGTTGGTCCCTTTGCACCTACTGGGTCGACTCTTGCTCTTACGCCTTCAACTAGTATATCAGAATCAACAAGTGATCCTACTATAATAGATGCTACAACTTATAAATTAGATATAACAGGGTTAACAGATACCTCGACTTCTTTTCAACAAATGATAGATTCATTGCCAAGTGGTAGTTTTATTCAATTACCAGCTGGTACGTATAAATTGTCGAACGTTGTTAAATTAAAGGATAATTTACATATCATCGCCTCTAATAATGTTATAATTAAAGGGATAGGTTCTAACACTTTATTTTCCACAGGTAATGATAATAGTTTCGAGAGTATAGAGTTTCAAAACTGTGCAACTGCTATAAGTGTTTTTCAAAAAACGGTATTTAATATAACAAATTGCCGATTTACGAATAACATTAGTTACGTCGCAATTAATTTCTTTGGAAGTCACGATTCAAAAATTACAAATTCATATTTCTACAATATACACAAATATGGAGTTTTAATTGATAGTGATAGCTCTGATATTACAATTGATAACAACAGTTTTGATAACCCATCAGTTTTTGATGGATATAACGTAGAACAGATCAGTGGACATGTTTATTGCCTAAACGGAACTAGAATAACAGTATCAAACAATATTATAAAAAATAGCGGTGGGCAAGGTATTATATTTGGTTATAATTCAACAACTGGAAAAGGTACAACAAGTTCCGTCGCAAATAACAATCAATGTTTAGGTAATGGTCAAGAAGGTATTACTACCTACGGCGGAAGTAAGAAAGTTTCTAATGGAAACTCTATTATAAACAATACATCTATAAATAACAGATTTAATCAAATAGAGATATGGCAATCTGATAATAATACAGTTCATGGCAATACAGTAGAAGAATCAATATTTGGTCGTGGAAGTTTGGGATCGATTTGCCTTTTTGGTACTACTGGCACAACTGTTACGAATAACAACATATTATCTTCTCAAAGCAATGGGATAGCAATAATTGCTGGGAGCTCAAATTGCAACGTATCAGACAATTTTATAGCTGATACAAATAGGCAAAATTTTGTTAACACCCCTGAGAAAGGCAATGGAATATTACTTGACTGGAACGGAGTAGCTGATCCGGGTTATATAACAATTGTAAATAATACTATCAGCTCAAGTAATGGAATTATTGCCAAAAGTGGTGTTTATTCAACTTCAAATACTAATCATCATAACATTATAAATAGCAACGAAATAAATGGTTATCAATATGGAGTCCACTGGTATGCCCTAGCAACTTGCGGAAAATAAATAAACTATTACACCCTCCCACCGACATAAGAGGAGTGAATTGACATAATAAACAATAACATAAGAAAAAGTATAGCTGGTACCATAATATTAACAACTTTATTAACTGGTACTTTCTTTGTAACTACTACAAAAGCAAACACTGTAACATCAAATCCTTCTACCGCAGCATCATCTAGTTTAACTAATGGAGCTGCTGCCTTAGATACTCAAAAATATAATTTGGATAAAGCGGGAACATCGGATACCTCATCTTCTTTTCAAAAGATGATAGATTCTTATCCAAAAGGCAGTGTCATTAAATTACCAAAAGGTATATATAAGATATTTAAAACTGTTACCTTAAAAGATGGTATGAGTTTAATTGCAGGCAGTGACGTTGTAATAGAGGGCACTGGCAAAAACACCTTATTCAAAGCAGGTAATAATAACCTTTTAAAGGGACTAGAATTTCAAAATTGTTCTATCGCTATAAGGGCCTTATATGTAAAAGGGGTTAATATAACAAACTGCAGATTCACAAACAACATTAATTATGCTGCAATAGATATTTATGGGTCAAGTAATTGCAGTATCACTAATTCATATTTTTATAATATAAATAAATATGGAATTAAGATAGATAACAATAGTTCTAACATTACTATAGATAAAAATTATTTTGATAACCCTAAGACCTTTGGTGGATATAAGGATTCACAGATTGCTGGACATGTTTACTGCCTAAGTGGAAGTAAAATAAACGTTACAAACAATGTTTTGAAAAATAGTGGTGGCCAAGGAATAATATTTGGTTACAGTTCAACCAAAGGTAAAGGTACAACCAACTGCATCGCCCGTAATAATACATGTATAGGCAATGGTCAAGAAGGTATAACTATTTACGGAGGTATAAAAAAACTCTCAAGTGGGAATTCTATTATTGGTAATACCTCTAAAAATAACAGATATAATCAAATAGAAGTATGGCAATCTGATAATAACACTGTGAGTGATAATACCGTAGAAGAGTCAATAACCGGTCTTGGTAATCTAGGTGCAATATGTCTGTTTACTACAACTGGAACAACCGTTACTGGAAATACAATAGTATCTGCTCAAAATAATGGTATAGATATAACTGCTGGAAGTTTATATAACACTATAGCAGATAATGATATATCAAATACAAACCTAAACAATAATATAACTTCTCCTGAAAAAGGTAATGCAATATTACTCGACTCAGCTGGAATATCGCAGCCAAAATATACAACAATTAAGAACAATAAAATTAACTCAAGTATAGGTATTATCCATAAAAGTGGTATCTATTCAACTTCTAACAGTAACAAACATAACAAAATAGATAGTAACTCTATAACAGGTTATAAATCCGGATTTCATTCTTACGCTAAAATGACTTGTGGAATGTAACCACTAGTATCAATCACAAAAGGGGATTAACATCTCCTTTTGTGCTAAACAAAAGATAAAGGGTGAATATATGAAATTTTTAAAAAATAAAACAGTCTTAATTATTATAATAGTTTTCTTTATTTTTCTCATAGGGACACTTGTCGTAATTAATAAAACTAGAGATATATCGATTCAAAATAATAAGAAAAATCTATCAATTCATAACATAAGTAAGGATGATATAAAAAAATACTCCTTAGATATAACCGGAAATACAGATACAACCTCAGCATTTCAGAAAATGGTGGATTCATATCCAAGTGGAAGTACAATAAATTTACCAGAAGGCAAATATAGTCTTCAAGGCACTGTAAAACTTCCAGATGGAATAAAATTAGCATCAGAAAACAAAGCTATATTAATAGGTTCTGGTAAAAACACATTATTTAATGTAGGAAATAACGATACTTTTCAGAGTATAGATTTTCAAAATTGCTCTACTGCAATAAACGTTGATAAAAAGAGTGGCCTAAAAGTAACAAAGTGTAAATTTACAAATAAAATTTATTATACAGCAATAAATATATCATCAAGTAGTAAATGCAATATCTCAAATTCTTATTTCTCTGGAATTAAACAATATGGAATTAAAATAGATAACGATAGTTCTAACATAACAATAAATAAGAATAATTTTGACAACGACAAAGTTTTTGGTGGTTATGACAAAGAGCAAATAAGTGGTCATATTTATTGCTTAAATGGAACTAAAATCTCCGTGACAAACAATATATTAAAAAATAATGGTGGTCAAGGAGTACTATTCGGTTTTAATTCAACAACTGGAAAAGGAACAACAAACTCCGTAGCAAGTGGTAATACCTGTATCGGTAATGGTCAAGAAGGCCTCACCATTTATGGCGGAGACAAGAAAGTTACAAGTGGAAACTCTATTATAGGAAATGTTTCTAAAAACAATAGATTTAATCAAATAGAAATATGGCAAACCGATAATAACATTGTTAAAAACAACACCGTAGAAGAATCAATAAAAGGTGTCGGCAATCTAGGAGCAATATGTCTATATGACACATCAAACACAAAGGCTACTTACAACAAAATATTATCTTCACAAAAAAATGGAATTGATATAACTGCAGGAAGCTCAAATTGCCTTGTATCAAATAACATTATAAAAAACACAAATGGTGAAAATGATAATAACGCTCCAGAGAAAGGTAACGGAATATTGCTAGACTCAAATGGTAAAGCTCAACCTCAATATATAATAATAAAAGATAACAAGATAAGCTCAAGTAATGCAGTAATAGATAAAAGTGGAATCTATTCAACCTCTAATACAAATCAGCATAACACTATAGCTAACAACATAATAAATGGTTACAAAGTTGGACTACATGAATATGCCAAGATGACTATTGAAAAATAAAGTGCTCCTCATAAAAAGTTTTTCAGCCGGACGGCTGCACATGCTGTAAATATATATTTTTTTACTTCTAATTTAGTCGTAAATAGAAAATAGACGTATTTTCTCCGGAAGTGACTTGCAATAAGAAGCGAAGAAACTATTGAAATTGCATTTAGAATTCTTCTTTTGTCAATATAAAATTCTCGTAAGACTGCCAGGACGGCAGTCTAGTGAACCCGAGACAGGAAGTCGAGTGTGAGCGTTAGAGAATTTTATATTTTCAAAAGATTAGAATTCCTTAATGCAATTTCACGTTTCAAGCTCATATTGCAAGACACATAGGAGAACTACGTAAAAAGAGCTAATCTACGCGATTAGCTCTTTTGCTTTGTCCTCTAGTTCTATTTCCTTAGGTGTCCACCTACTTATAATTAATCCATAAATGATCCAATTTAACGGATTTGTGAAATAACCTCCGTAAATCTGATATAAAAAGCTGAATAACAAAAGGTTTGTCAGTAACATATTTTTTTTGATTGCTACGTTAGTAGCGAGCAGTGTTAGTAGTAAAACCAAATATGTTATCCCAAATAATCCACCCTCTGCAATGAAATATGGATATGAAGCTGCAACTACTGCTGTCATTCCAGTAGATTTAAAAATTTTCCTTGTATTGTCTGTATTAAGATTTCCAAGGCCTACTCCAATTCCCTTTGTTTTAGTTATTGCAGTCGATGTAAACTGCTGAGTAACATTTACTCTATAACTGTTGGAAGAATCTTTTCCATTTAACGTATCTACTGTTCTCATGTATATTGACGATTTCGTTACTACGAACAATATTGTTATTATGGTAAAGACCATTATTAATCCATATCCAACTAAAATGTTCTTAAAATTAATTTTTGTTATAATTATAATAAATGATACGAATGTTATAGTCCCAATAAGCATTACTGATGACCCGTACGCTCCAGCTAATACTAATAGCGTCAAACAATCTATCATATAGATTATATATTTGACTCGAACCTTTCTGGTTTTCTCTTTAATAAGTAAATACATCAATATCATAATTATTATAGATAAATGAAACCCTAACTCACTAGGTTCTATGTAAAACAGATTAAGTCTTACAAGGTTATATTTGTTTATAGTATCATGGAGCCTCCATAAATAATCATTTTGTTTTAGAATGAAGGCTATAGGTGTAAGTATTAAATATATTCTACAAATATAATCGATAAATTTCTTAATTTTAAAATCATGAATTTTTTTAGATACCAAAATCATTAAAGAAATGCATATAGTAATTTTAGAAATATTAACCACAAGTTTTTGCATTTCTATATTTTCTATTACCATTCCTTGAACTATTCCATAAATAACGATAGGTAAAGCACATATTAATAGGAGTGAAATATCTTTTTTACTTTTAAATATAACAAAGATAATCCCAATCATTCCTAGTGCATAAAACAAATCTAGATTTCCAGTTAGTGTACTACTTACAAATGGTAAATTTGCAAACATCTGATGAAATGAGTACAATACAGCCATTAATATTTCCATTAAACTTTTCTCCATTTCTTTAATATTTTGTCTTAACTTTGAACTTTATTTTTTTATCAAACTAGAATACAATCCCATTATATCTTTAGTATGATTTTCCATTGTATAGATACCTTGCAAATTCATTATGTTTTGATTAATGTTATTTAGCTTTTCTCGGCTCTTTATTATAGTTTCTAAATTTTTATATAATTCATTCTCCTCGGCTTTTATAATAATGCCTGTAACTCCAGGATCCATCATGTCTTTAAACCCTACAAGATCTGTTAGGATTACAGGAACTCCATAAGAGAATGCCTCAAGAGCAATATATCCAAATGTCTCATACCAAATACTTGGTACTATGAGTACATCTGTATTCTTAAATATCTCCTCTAACTCTCCATAATCATAAGTACCATTAGTCTTAACTTTACCCTTGAATTTATCCGTATTTATATTTACGTTCTTACCATAAACGTTTAATTTCCATCTATTAATATTATTTTTAACTAGTTCTTCAAGTACATTTAGCAAAAAATACAAACCTTTATATTTTTCTATAGAACCAATATAAGTTATTTTTAATGGTTCGTTATTATTACTATGTTTTTGTATCCTATTATCTTTTATATCTGAATGAGTAATATTTAACACTTTACCCTTTGTATTATCTATGTATTTCTCATATATTCTTTTGGAAACTGTACTATTATAATGAATGAAATCTATGTTATTTAATATATCTATGTAATACTTCCTTAAGTTAGTGTATCCACCTGCAAGAGGGTTAACATTAATTTTATCGTTTTTTTCTTGTACTTCTTGTATCTTTTTTACTTCTTGTACCTCTTGTACATCACTTAGATCATGATTTCTTTTTATAATTATTCTCTGTTTATAAGCTCTTAATTTTTTTACAATAGAACTACCTTTTAAATAACGATAAGTTTTTGATTGCATTAAAAATACTAAAGATTTACTGTAGCCATTTGCGTTACATTCAATACAGTTTTTTCCCTCATCATAATCCTTACATATTGACCCTTTTAAATCTATAAGATTAACTTTAGGGCATATTCCAAAATAATCATGAGACGTAAATATGGTTTTTATATTTAACTTCTGCGCCGCTGTTATAAACTCTTTATTAAGTCCCATTAATGTGTGGATGTGTATAACTTCTACATTTAATTTAGTTAAAAATTCTATATAAATATTAACATCTACACTTTTTAAATAGTCCTCTGGATTTGGTATTCCGCTTAATAGTGGAATTGATATCGGATTTAATATCTCATACACAGAAATATTCTTATATGGTTTGTTGTTAATAAGGCGTAAGTTTTTATTAAGTGAAAAACTTCCAGGATATAATAATGAAACTTCATCACCATTTTTAATTTGATTTACCATAAGATCTACAGAGTATTTAGTCAATCCTCCTGTTCGAAATGGGGGTAACCCTAGAGAATAATGTAATATTTTAATAAGGTAGGACCTCCTTCATCTATAAGAAAATTGCTTCATAATCATTAACAATTTTATCCCAAGAATAAAATTCTTTTATTCTGTTTGTGGATTTTTCCGCTAATGTTTTTATTTCATTTTCATCTAACTTTTCGGCTTTCTTTATTAATGAAGCTAAATTCCCATCTTCATTATTAAAATACAATGCACCGGTTTGTCCAACTTCTTTATTAAAATTAACACCTAATAACAAATTAACATCTGTACTTGAAAGTGCTTCAAGAAGTGAAGGATTTGTTCCCCCTACTGAATGTCCATGAATATATGCAGATGATTCTTCTCTTATCTTTTTTAGAAGTTCATTATCATATACAGTTCCTACAAATTTTATTCTTTTGTCACTAGTAAAATTAGTGGTTTTAAGTAAATCATCATAAAATTTGTTCTTCTCGACATTAGTAATTATAACAAGGTCTTTATCAATATCAGTCTTCATAAATTCTCTTATCATAGTCTCATAACTATTCTCAGGTACAAACCTTCCCACTATTAAGTAATAGTTTTTTCTTTTAATCGAAAACTTATTAAGCCAGTCCTTTATTAATCCATCTTCTATATTTAACTTAGACCTTGAAGTTTCCGCTCCATAAGCCACAAAGGTAGTTTTAGGACTATAATTTGAATACTCTGTATTTATATACTCCTCTATACCTTTAGAGTCACATATTTGGAGATCGGCATGTTTAACCATAAGTTTCTCAGAGAATTTCCAATAAGCTCTTATCGGCATAATCCATTTGCTTCGCTTCCATTCATGACCATCAGGATTTACATAAAGAGATATTCCTAGTTTTTTTAGTTTCTTCATATAAAATTGTAAAAACGGTCCAATACGACAAGCAAGAATTAAAATAATACTATTTGATAATTTATTATCTTCTATATATTTTATAGACTTAGATAAAGCTTGCAGATCATATATCACAGCTTTTGCACTACCTATTTCTTTTACATTTACATTAAAACATCTTGCCTCGTTATGATAAAACTCTTTTTCATCTTTTGCGAGGCAAGCTACATGATACATAATATCCTTACTCTTTTTATAAAGTGTTAACTTATCTACAAAAGTTTCAAATCCACCATACTTTGCAGGTATTCCTTTTGATCCTATAATAAATACATCTTTCATTTGTACACACCTCTTTTAATTTAATCTTTAGTCCATTTCATTTAAAAATACGCCTATAATATTACCATCCACCTTTTGAAGAATCTCTTTGGCTTTGATAACATCTTTTCTTTCTGTTCCACCAGCTTTAACAACAAGAACACATGAATCCACGTATTTTGATAAAACTTCAACATCGACGCCTGTTGTTATTGGAGATGTATCTAAAATGATATAATCATAATCTTTCTTTAAAGTCGTTATAAATTCACTAAATCTGGATACAAAAAGTTCTGCATAATCTAATGTAAGCGTTCCTGAAGTCAGTACAGATAAATTCTCTTGTTTTGTAGCTTTAATAGCTTTCCCTGCTGCTACATCTCCTGCTAAACAATCCAGAAGCCCTTTTCCATTTATCAAATCAAACATAGTATGTATATTGGGATTTTTCAAATCACAATCAACAATTAAAGTTTTTTTGCCACCTTTTGCGAGCGATAAAGAAAGGTATGTTGCTGTAGTTGACCTACCTTCATTGTTTTCTCCACTTGCTATCATGATAACTTTTTTCTCACTATCTGCGTTTAACAGCTGAATATTTGATTTTAATTGATTGAAAGTTTTTAAGCCCATTGAATCCAGCGTTGGATATTTCTTTTGCTTTCTCTTAGGGTTGTTCCCGATTACTGATATTCCTGTGTACTTTTCTGCATCCTCTTTTGTCCAAATCTTTTCATCAAAGAAACCTCTAAAGGTTACTATAAATATTGAAAGGAAAAGTCCAAGTAAAAATGTAAGTATTACATTCATGGATTTGAATTTATTTTGTGTTAGATCACTCTGGACCGAATTTTCCATTATTTTCATGCTCTGCTTTGGATATATTCTTTGTACCTCTTTTGTTAAGGAAGTTATAACTACTTTTGCTATATCTTTGGACTGCTTTTGTGATTCTCCACTAGCTGTAATTGTTAAGATTGGAGCATCAGCTGATACTTTAATTTCATAACTTTTTTGTATTTCTGAAACTGGTATAGACCCTTTTAAAGCTAAGCTGACATTCTTTGCTATAGTACTAGAGTTTGCAATTTGCTCAAATGTAGGATTTGATGTTACAGCATTAACTATATCTGCTTTACTTCCTATTACTACACTTGTTTCCGTTTGATACATTGGCTTAGTACTTTTCATTGAATGATAGCTAAATAAAACAGCTGCCAATGTTGCAAGTATAGTTATAAGCAAAATAGTAGATTTTCCTCTTTTTAAAACATCTATAAATTCTTTATATCCTTTTGTAGATTCATTATTCATTTTAATACCTCCATGATGATCGCTCTTTTTCTAATATCATTTATTGATTTTAAATCTATATTCATTTTATATTGTTATAAATCTATATACCTTTTATATTGTTATATACCAATTTGAACTTTACTAAAAACAATATAAATTCAACATTTCTTGATTTCATAGCTTTAATAAGTACTTTATGGAATTTTCCAATGACCTTTGCATCCTCCAAATTTTTTATAACTTCTTCATTATCTAATAAGTTTATTATTGCTTGGCATTTACTTTTTAGGGTTGATTTCTGCTCTATTTTATTTCCTAAATTTAAAAAGCTCTTAGAATATGTTATCTTATAAAAATACTCAATTATACGATATGTAAAATGAGTTGCTTGATACTCCCTAGCATCCTCGCTATATTTGCCCCAATCTTTAAGTTTAGCTACTATAGTATCATTTTCGCTCTTTACTATATCCAAATAATTCTCTGAGTATTTAAGCCATACTGGATTAACATTTTCAATTCTGTAATTATACAAAGCCTGCGAAATAACGTTACATGTGTCTATCTTTTGATAATAATTAGCATTAAATATTGTGTCTTCTCCACGTTTATAATTCTCAAATTTCAAATTATATTTTTTTATAATCTCTGATTTGTAAATCTTATTCCACAGAGTATCTCCAATTTCTTCTTTTCTAAGTAATATATAATTTCCTAAGATCTCACCTTTTGACTTAAAGTTTTGCTCCTTTGGTAATACCGTAGTTCTTCTAATAACTTCTCCGTTTTCATCTACAAAAACATTAGTTTGACCTGATATAACAAGATCAACATCATTTTCTTTTATACTCTCATACATTTTTTCAAATAAATTAGGTTCATACCAATCATCACAATCTAAAAATATAATATATTTACCTATAGATTCATCTATTCCTCTATTTCTAGCGGCCCAGGTGCCTCCATTTTTTTTCGTAATTAATTTGATTCTCGAATCATTCTTCGCATGCTTCTTGCATATTTCCCTGCTGTCATCGGTAGATCCATCATCTATTATGATTAATTCAAAGTCTTTAAATGTTTGATTCATTATCATCTCTAAACACTCTTCGATATATTTTTCTCCATTATAAATTGGAACTATAACGCTTATTTCTACTATACTAACACTCCCTTTTTAATTTTTTAAGTTTGTACAATATGGGAAAAATAAGACCATAAGTTTTTGTTTTTATAAGTAATATGTTAACTTTATCTTTAAGGGTTAACTTATTATTCTTTATTATTTCTGAAATCTTTAAATTAACTACCTCTTTTGACACTACAGCTTTAAATTCCAGATAATATTTCTTCTCTCCAGTCTCACAGCTTTGTATATAGTATTTATTATGTATTGCCCATAAGGTTTTTATCAAATAAACTCTATAATAGTCGATTAACTCAACATAAATAAGCGGATTCTTTGTTATAAAATCTCTCATTATATAACATCCGTCTATCATATCCTTCATTGATTTAATTGAAAATGTTCTTGTAAGTGATGACTCTCTTTGCCTATAATAATAAAGTGGTTCTATCATAGAATAAATCTTATTTGCGTTTGCAAGTAATAGGAATCCAACCGGAGTATCCTCGCATACTACAAAATCCGGAAAAGTAATTTTGTTATCAATAAAAAGTTTTCTTTTATGTAGCTTATTCCAAACATAACCCTTGATATCATTTAATAAAAACATCTTAAGAGCATCAGCTTTATCAATGTATCCTTCTTTATCAATTCCCTCTACTTCGTTATCAATTGTTTCTTTCTCATCTTTATACAATATGTAATTACAAATAACTATGTCGGCATTTGCACGAGTAGCTGCTTTATACATTTTCTCAAACATATCAAGCTCAATGAAGTCATCACTATCAACAAATGCTATGTATTCACCACTTGCTTCTTTGATTCCCACATTTCGCGTTTCACTAATACCACTATTCTTTCGATTTATAATAACTAATTCAGGGTATTTGTTTTTATATTCTTTGAGTATTTCATAACAATTATCTGTAGAGCCATCATTTACTACAATAATCTCTTTATTATCAATAGTTTGATTAATAACACTATCTAAACATTTTGGCAAAAATTCCGCTACATTGTAAACAGGTATTATAATACTGACATCAACTCTATTCAAAAAAACATTCCCCCTAATTGACCTTCTTTATATACATTAGTTTTTTAACTTTGTGAAAAGTGATATCCTTAAGTAAAATTCGTAAATATTTTGAACTTATACAGCTTTTTAAAATTAAATAAATTCTATAAATCTTATTTTTCTTCTTATATAGTCTTGATTTATTAAGTCCTTCTAAGGCTAAACTAAATCTCTTTTGTTGATTTACATTGATTTTCATATTCGTTAACTCTTCTACTGTTTCTTTTTCATGCCCGTATTTAACCCTATCTTTATACATCTTAACAATGTGTTTTGAGTATAAAAATTGCTGAAGTGAATTACTTTGGGATATTCCACTCTTCCTAATCCTATATCTAACTAAAAACTCATTAGTGTTCCCAAGTTTAAATCCATTAGTTATAAGTCTTAGTAAAAAATCATAATCCTCTGCACAAGTAATTTCTCTATACCCTTTAATCTTATCGGTACATTTTTTTCTGAACAACCAGGTTGGATGATTAAAAAAGTCCAAATTCAATAAACAACTTTTAATTAATTTCATATCCTCTGGTATTATTTCATCTCTATATAATTCAGTACCCTCTTCATCTATATTAATACATCTAGCACCCATAAAATCTACATCTGGATGACTTCCCATATACTCCATTTGTTTATTAATTCTACTTTTTATTGAAATATCGTCTGCATCCATTCTTGCTATAAAATCACCTTTAACGTAAGTTAAAGCTTTATTTAAGCTTCTAACTAATCCAATGTTTTTTTCATTTTTAAAGAATCGTACTCTACCATCTTTCTTCTCATAAAACTTAATTATCTTCTCCAACTTCTCGTTACCCGGATTGTCTAAAATAATAATAAATTCTAAACTTCTATAACTTTGATTTAAGATTGATTCTATTGACTGCATTAACCATTTTTCTTCTTCGTTATAAACACTCATAATTACAGACACTAATTGTTGTTTTTTAAATTCCATTAGAACACCTCCTGGGTCGCTGTAATATTTATTGTTTAATCCGACCTTTGTTCAAGACTGATATAAAAATCTTCTTCTCATATTTATTAAATCCCATAATCCAAAAAACTATGAAATATATTATTGTGAATAAAACACCAAACATCAAGATTGAAATATACGATGTCAAGCTAAACAGGGATAAAGCTAAAAATCCTAAACCAAATGTTATGCTAGTTGGAATTACTAATTTTAATATGTTCATCCAAAAATATTTTATATCTAGCTTTATAATAAATTTATAATATACATTGTTTGCTATGGCGTTTATGATCATGCCTATCGCTGTACCAATTGCACATCCCATACCTTGATACTTTTTCACAAGTACTATTGATATAAGTATGTTTAAGATTGCAATGGTAAGGTATATGTACGCTTTCACTCTATGTTTATTCATTGCTTCTAGCATTGTAGCAAAAAGCGATTGAATAATTGAAAATATTTGTGGAAACATAAGTACTATTGCAATGAGGTAACAATATGAATATCCATCGCCAACCCACGCTATAATAAATTGTTTACCTACTAGAACAAAACCTAAAAAAATATAACTACATATGTAATATTGAATTCTACCTATTTTGGTTAATAATTTCATTAGGTCATTTTTATTTTCCTCGCCAGCCACCATCTTTGTTAATTTCGGCAAGAACATACTTGATAAAACATTGGATAATGATAAAAAGTATGTATTAAATTGTGATGAAACTGCATAAATAGCAATAGGCGCTGCACCAACAAACATTGCTATTATAAATTGATCAGAATTCCAATATATTTGATATGCTATGGCACCTAAAAATACGAAAAACGAGTAATTAAATATTTCCGCAAATAGTGCTTTATCAAATCCTGCAAATTTTATTTTTAAATCTAGTATCTTAAAGCAATAAAAAACATTAGTTAGACCAAGCAAGATATTAAAAACTGTTGATCCTATAACCATTCCAAACGCTTTAGATCCAAATAACAATACAGTTATCATAATCGCTGGATTAAGTATTGTTCTTATTAGATTAATTAACTTTATATACACAAATTTTTCATGTGCTGTTATTATTGAATTAAATATACTTAGTGGAAACGATAATGATATGTTAACTATAGCAACCATAAACATTTGCTTCGTTCTATTGATCTCATCAAGACTTAAACTTTTACTCATGATTTTACCTAAGTTGAAATAAATTATTACTCCGACGATCATGGATATAAGTCCTAAAACCAAATACAATGATAAAAACATTCCGTTTACTTTTTTTCGACCATCCTCATTTTTCTCTATCATATATTTAGAATTATATCTAATAACCGCATTACCAAATCCCAAATCTAGTAGATAAATATACGCTACTATTGAATTTACTAAAGAAAATAATCCATATTCAGATTTCCCAAGTTTGCTTAACATAAATGGTGTATACACCAATGAAATTACATTTCCTAGTATTATAGTTATGTATGTTATAATTACAGCTTTTTTCATACCGTTTTTCAAATCTTACCTTCACCTCTGTTTCATTACTTCTGTTTCATTACTTCTAATATTTTCTCATAATTCTTCATAGCAAATGAATTGTTATACTCTTTAATTTCGATTCCTTTAAGCTGCTTTATTAAACCAGGAATCTCCTCTATATCATTCACAAACTTGATATAATTCAAATCTTTAAGCCACTCGTATGTATCTTTAACTTTGTGATTGTAATTAGAAATAACAATACAGGGGGTTGATGTAATTGCACAAAACACCATTCCATGTAATCTATCAGTAATAACGACCTCAACTTTTTTAAATTGATCCCATTTTTTATTTAATTCTTTTTCTCTTCGATTAACATTGATCATATATTCTAAGACTTTATCTTCATTTGTAATATACTCCGCCACAGTGTCCGTGATAATTATATTGTCGAAGTTTTTCTGGGCCTCATTTTTAATTTCATCCTTTTGTATTTCAGTTAAAACGCCTTCTCTATCTTTTCTAAGGCTTAGTAGTGCACCATTTCGCTCCTGTTTTGGATTTGTTTTATTTAAATACATAACAATATCTGGTGTTAAAATCACATTATTACTAGGAAACGCTTCTTTCATAACATTATACGAGGTGTCTTCCCTTGCAATTAAAGTTAAATTTTTGTGTGCATTATAAATCAATTTTGTTTTATCAAACTCTAATTTCCCATTCTCAGTGTCTTTGAAATATATTGATTGTGGGAATAAAATGATCTTATTATCTTTAAATTCAGAAATGATTTTTCGTCTGCCTTCTTCTTCCCAGAAATACTCATTACCTAAATTTCCACCACCATGTAACATAAAAATATCATCTTTTTTAACATACTTTTTTAAATTTTTTATATGTTTAATCAGATCCACAGTAGTAATCTCTATAATAGTAAAATCCTTAAAATTATCCTCTAACATCTTATTTTCCGCATATACTATAGCTTGATCTCCCAAGTTACCATGATTTGGTGTTCCTATAAGGAAAATATTATTTTGCCCAGGGTTTGCTTCATATAAATACTTTGTTTCCTTAGATCCTTTTTCGCATAATTTAATATACTTTAATTTATTTGAAACTCTTGGCGATACAATTTTATTTAGCACCTTCAAAACTTTTGTCTTATTTATCTTATGCCTTGGGTAAATAGTAGTATAGACATTAGGGTAACTCGCTATAAACATTAAAGACAGTTTCTGTGTTAATCCCATTTGATCACTATTTCTTAGGATCGAATAGTTTTGTTTTAATTTACTTATAATTTCATTTATTTGAATAGCATAATCGTTCTTGCCATAATCAAGTAACAACATATCATTTATACAAAACTGTAATCTATTAAATAACTGCTTGTCACACATATCCCCAAGTAGTGGTTCTAGGCTTTTTATATATTCTAAACACTTTATATTAGCCAGGCAATAATCATACCTTTTACTAGTAGTGTTGCTACCACAAATACTATCTTCCCTTAACAAATAATAATATTTTGGACTTTTTATATCCACAATTTTATTTGATTTAGCAAACAATTTATAAGTAGTAAATATATCCTCATAATACTTGCCTTCTGGATATCTAACATCATCAAACAGTTCTTTCTTATAAAGCTTGTCCCATGCAAAGTTTTTCATCCCGCTATACTCATCAAGAACTAATTCAGATAATGCTTCGCTTCTTGTAAACACCTGTGCCTTTTCACTATCTGATATTGTTGTTATTCTATCGCCCTCTACAATATATCTACCGCAAACTGAAATATCAGCCTTATAATAAGTCAAAGCATTATATAATGCTTCATACATATCGCTTTCTATCCAATCATCACTATCAATAAATCCTAGATACTCTCCACTTGCAACATCTATCCCGGCATTTCTAGCAGAACTTAATCCACCATTTTTTTTATGTATTACCTTTATCCTCTTATCCTTTGATCTATACTCGTCACAAATGGCTCCACAATTATCTGGGGACCCATCATCAACAAGTATAATCTCAAGATTTTCATATGTTTGGCCTAGTATACTATCAACACAGTTTCTTATATAAACCTCGACATTATAAATTGGTACTATAATTGAAATCAAGGGGTTGTTCATAAAATCATCTCCTTCTCTTTAGTAATCAAAACCCGAGGAACCCCAAGGAACCCTTGGGGACGGTTAACAACTAATTCACCTTTAGCCTCAAGCAAAACCTGGGCAAACCTGGGGGACGGTTAACAACTAATTGGCATTTGTCCTCAAGCAAAACCTGGGTTAAAACCGGGGACGGTTAGCAATTAATTAACCTTTAGCTTCAATTGAAACCCGAGGAACCCCAGGGAAACCTGGGGGACAGTTAGCAACTAATTGACCTTTAGCTTCAATCAAACCCCCGGTCAAAACCGGGGGGACGGTTAACAACTAATTGGCATTTGTCCTCAAGCAAAACCTGGGTTAAAA
>ERZ1463035.12-NODE-12-length-41425-cov-13.158932_pt1 | contig 41425 bp, 41 predicted proteins | sample MGYA00564486_ERZ1463035 | MGnify/ENA primary metagenome ERZ1463035 (study PRJEB39244, sample SAMEA3635149) | Helicobacter pylori | study: EMG produced TPA metagenomics assembly of PRJEB11511 data set (Assembly of a 5300-year-old Helicobacter pylori... | reverse complement strand
CTACACTCTCCATACACTCTTTCCCTACACGACGCTCTTCCGATCTGTATTAGTTGGGCATTGGAGCATAATAAAGGCTTAATATTATCAGATGTTAGTAAAAATAATGATTAAGTAGAAGATAAGTTTTTTTGGTAACTTAATTAAAAAAACAAATAAAATGAAAAGTCTCTTGATAATATTTCAAGAGACTTTTTTAGGTTTAATTTTATAAATTTTTTCTTTTACTAGATAGAATGTCAATTATAAATACAATGGCAGCAACTATTAGTAATATGTTAATTAAACTTCCTCCTTTACTAAAAAGCACTCCCATCAACCAAAATAAAACCACAAATCCACCGAGCCATCGTAAAAAAGTCATATAGATACCTCCATTTATCAAAATACTAAACAATATATAGTATTTGGTATTTTAGCGATGTATATACAAAATGTATATAATTATTACACGTCTAAAGCGTATGGATACATTTGAAAATTAATAAGTATTGTATATAATGTTATTAGAGAGTAATTTAAGAAAACATTTAAAAACAAATTTTAGGGGGGGAACAATGGAAAGAAGTAACACATCTATCAAAACTATTGATATTGTACAAATTAGTTTAATGGCAGCTATTACGTTTTTAGCTACGTCAGTTATACATATACCAACTTTTATGGGAGTACTTCATTTGGGAGATAGTATGGTATTTTTATCAGCAATATTATTTGGAAGAAAAAAATCTGCTATAGCTTCGGCTGTTGGTATGTGTTTATTTGATTTAATGAGTGGATATACCATGTGGGCACCATTTACATTTGTTATTAAAGGTGTAATGGGATATATTGCTGGAACTATTGCATATAGAAAAGGTTACAATGGAAATAATACTTTAAATAATATCTTTGCTTTTGTTGTAGCTGGAATTTGGATGATTGTAGCCTATTACATTGGGGGAACTGTTATACTAACATTTATTTCTAAAGACTTTGCAATTAAACAAGCATTAATTATTTCGTTAAAGGATATACCAACTAATATTCTTCAAGTGATTGCAGGTATTGCTTTAGCACTACCATTGGTAGCAGCTTTAAAAACAAAATTAAATACTATAAATTAAAACTGAGCGTTAGGTTAAATCATTTCATGGGTCGTTGCAACAGTATGGCAGATGATGATTTAACCTAATTTTTTTTATTTTTTGAATTAGTAATTTTTAAGCTTTTGACGATTATTAAATAAAGATATGCTGAAAATTATTGTCGGTATTAATATGAAACTTATAACAGAAAAATATACGTAAAAGTCTAAAAATTTGTATAGTACTAGTACCTTAGCCGAGATGAAATAGGAAATTATGAATACAAATAAACTAATAATATATACCCAGTATTTATTAAAGAAGGATAGTTTTTGTAATAGAATTAATATAGCACTTAGGTCTAATACATATTTTATAAACCAACCGCCTACCATTTGAAGCATTACATAAAATTCGCCACCTTCTATAAAACCGAAATAATCAACTAACTGAGTTTGTAGAAGTTTTGGATAGTTAATAGTTAAGACTCTAGCTACTCCAAAGGTACTTATTAGCCCGATGTTCGCAACGATTTCCATTTGTATGACAATCAATATTGCAATAATGCAATGTTTTATAATTTTTGATTTATTATATATTCTTGTTAAAAATGGAAGGCAAATAGCTATACTACCGTAACAACCTAGTGCCTTTATTATAGATAAAATAAAAGATTTACTTATACCATTCGCCATTATAGGAAGTAGGTAACTGTAATGTTTATATTTAGCTGTAAGAATAGCTAAATTTATTCCTGCAAACATAATAATGCTTATTCCAACTATAGTTGTTATAGTTATTGCTCTAGTCCCTTTTTTTACAACATAAATTGCAGGAATTAATATAAATAAAAGAAAAAACCAAATAGGAGTTTCAGAAAGCATATTTAAGTGTAATGCATTTGCTTCAACTGAAGAGCTTTCTATTAAAGTTAAAACTAAGGTCAGGATAAATAGGATTAAGAAAAGATCCCCAAATGTTTTACCTAAAGCTTTACGGTATATTTTAACCATATCGTAAGAATTCGTTTTTTTACAAACGAAAAGTAAATAAATAAAGTAAAATAAAATAATAATAGAAGCTATAATAATCGATATCCAAGAATCACGACCTCCATTTATAATGAATACATTAGGATATGTTTTCATTCCTACAATAGAGGTTCCCCAAATTATGAATATTAAATGTTTTGTATTTAGTTTATCCAATCACCATTCGCCTCCCTTTTTTTCTTGTTTTTAACAGAATGATATAAAATATATATAATATATTAGTAGTATTTCCCATTATAAAAATATTAAACTAAAATGTTATAACATTTTAGAATAATAAACTTTGACATTACAAATAATAAAATGGGTGATTAAAATGGAAAAAATAAATATAGAATATATTAAGGAAAAATTAAAAAATAGCTATGATGTAAAGTATAGAGAGATAGAATGTAATGTAGGTACAATATATGGAATATTTATTGATGATTTATGCGATTCTAAATTTATTAGTGAGTATATATTTAAACCTTTAATACAATATAAAATTGATACTGTAAATTTAGAGTATATAAAAAAAGAAATATTACCGGCTAATAGCATTGGAGATGTTAAAGATGATGATGATGCTATATACCACGTCTTATCAGGAGACTTGGTACTTGTATTCTCTTTTACAAATAAATCATTTTATTGTGAGGCCAAAGGATATGTAAGGCGAAGTGTCGGAATTCCAGTTACAGAAAGTGTAATTAAGGGTCCGAGAGAAGGATTTACAGAAGCCTTTGTAGATAATGTATCATTAATTAGAAGAAAAATTAAGGATCCATCATTGAAATTTGAAACTGTAATTCTGGGTAGTAAGTCTAATACTGTAATTGTGATATGCTATATTGAAGGTGTAGCACCTAATAAACTTGTAGATTATATAAGAAAAAAGGTTACTAATATAAAATTAGAATTTATATTAGACACAAATTATATTGAAGAGGCATTAAAAAATAAAAATACGCCTTTTGATACAATAGGAACTACCGAAAAACCAGACGTTGCTGCATCAAAACTGTTAGAGGGGAAAGTAGGAATAATTGTGGATGGAACTCCTTTTGTGATTACTGCACCTTATTTTTTTATAGATAATTTTCAAACACCAGACGATTATTATTCTAATAAGTATTTTGCTAATACATTAAGAATTATTAGGTTGGTTAGCTTCTTTTTAGCTTACCTATTGTCTGGTTTATATTTGGCTATCTCTACTTTTCATTTTGCTCTGCTTCCAACGGTAATTACTTTAAGGTTAGCAAGTAGTAGAGCCGGAGTACCTATGCCTACGGTAATAGAATTATTATTAATGACTTTTTTCTTCCAATTACTACGCGAGGCGGGTATAAGGTTGCCTCAGTCTATAGGGCAGGCAATGAGCATTGTTGGAGCACTAATTTTAGGTGATGCTGCAGTGGGGGCAGGTATAGCATCACAAAGTACTATAGTAATTGTGGCACTATCATCAATATCATCATTTTTAGTTCCTAAAATTTATAGTGCTATAGCTATATGGAATGTGATTATTATTTTGTTTTCATCAGTTCTGGGGCTTCCAGGATTCTATATTGGCTTTATTATATTTATAGCACATATGGCGGGTCTTGAAAGTTGTGGATATCCATATTTATTCCCTTTGGGTACATTAGAAACCTTCAAATTCAAGGACTTATTTTATAGAAAGGATCTTAATACCATATCTAATAGTATTTTTAATAAGGATGATTATAATGAGAAAATATAAGAAAATGATATTTATAAGCTGTATAATAATAAATTGTTTTGTTATGTCATCATGTTTTAGTTATAGAGATATTAATACAGTTTCATTTGTTACTGCCATGCTTATAGATGTAGATGACCACGGTTGGCCTATAGTATATACTGAAGCTTTTAAAGGAAGTAAAGGTTCAGCGGCTCAAGGGGTGGATCAAAGGGTTTTATTTGAAGGAGTAGGAAAGACAATGTTTGAAGCTATTAGAAATATGAATGCTGTTTCTAGTTATAAATTAAATTTCACACAAAACAAAGTTATATTATTTACTCAAAAGGCTGCGGAATTAGGTGTAAGTGATTATTTGGATTTTTTAGATAGAGATCAAGAGTTGCTTTTAAGACCTTATATTGGAGTATATGTTGGCGATCCAGAGAAACTTATGAAGCTCGAGATTATTCAAGAAAAATACATTGGAATACTTCTAAAGGAAATTATATTAAATATTGGATCATCTTCAAGAGCTATAACGCTTAGTTTTAATGATTTTTATAATCAAAGATTAATGGGAGATAAAACCAGTGTTTTACCTATAATTGATCTTAAAAGAAACTCTTTAGATGCAAAACTAGAAATAAACGGTGGTGCTGTGATTAAAGAGGATAAAATGGTTAGTATTTTGACAAACCAGCAAGGTCAAGGTTTTAACTTTTTAATGAATTCGATTATAGGTGGTACTTTAGAAATAACAAATCCATGTAATATTAACAAGTTTGTAACTTTAGAAATCAGAAAAAGTAAAACTAAGACTGAAGTCAATTATTATGATAATATAATTCATTTGAAAAAGAAAATTACGGTTAATGTAGATTTTGGAGAAGCACAAAATAAATTTACTTTTACAAAAAAAAATGTAAATGAAATTCAAGAAAAATCAGAACAGAATATTGTGAAAGCTTGCAACGCTTTATTCCAAACATATAAGGATAAAGGCATAGATACGTTTGATATAACTGAACAATTTAATGAAAAATATCCTAATATAACAATCCCTAATATTATTAAAAAAACTGAATTGAAAGTGGATGTAGAAGTACAAATAATGAATATAGGAGATGATAAAAACTTTAAATAATTTACTAGTTTAAATGATTTCTTTTATATAATAAAGGGTGATGGTATTTCATCGCCTTTTGTTTTATAATATAATCATAAAATTATTTTTAAGGTATTTGGAACATTATACTATGGTAAACATAGTATATTATTACAGCGTATTTGGGGTGAAATGTATGGATTTAAAAAGAATTAACATGTTGTTAAAAAGAGATGAGGGTACAAAACTAGATTATAAGCAAAAAATTGATATATTAATAGAAAGTGGTAAAAAAGAACTAGCTAAAGACGTATCGGCTATAGCTAATTCTCGCGGAGGACGTGGATATATCATAATTGGGGTAGAGGATAAAACAAAAAGAATTATAGGTATCGATGCCAATGAATTTAAAGAAGAACAAATTCAGCAAATAATTAGTTCGAGGTGTGAACCACCTATTCCAGTATCTATAGATTTCATAGTATATCAAAGCAAAAACGTGGCAATTATAACTATATATGATGGTGGTCAGAAGCCTTATCAATTAAGAGAGAACGGCGCATTTTACATAAGAAGAGGTTCCACAACAGATACAATGAGGAAAGAAGAATTAATTTCTAGCTTACAAGAAAATTTTAATCTTAATATTGAGACTATGCCTATTATGAATAGTGACATTAATAGTTTGAATTTAGATATTATTAATAAATATTTTGAAAATAAAGGCATATTAGTAAATAATGAAAATAGATTAGAATTTATGGATAATGCAGGAATAACTTTCATAGAAAGAGATTATAATAAAAGGGTAGTTACCCTTGGTGGATTATTGGTATTTTCCTCAATCAATAGTATTTATTTACCTCACAATATGATAAGAATCGTAAATAAGGTAAATGATAAATTTGATGAAGTTATACTTGTGCAAGGAAATTTATTAGATATGTTAGATAGAGTAGAAGAATTTTTAAAAAAGATATTTCCATTTAATTATCCTATAATTGCGGTTCATGAAGCAGTTAAGAATGCAATACTTTATAGGGATTATACTATATTTTATAAGGAAATTGAAATAGTAGTAAATTATAATAGTGTAAGTGTGATTAGTCCTGGAAATCTATTGTTTTCGACCGAAGTTAATACTCATAATTATTTAAAAAGAAACATGTGGATATATGACAAGTTGATAGCTTTAGATGACAAAAAAAGGTTTATAAAATCAGGAAAAGGATTTGCACGAATGAAAAAGAATTTTATTAAATTTGGTAAAGTAATATTTGTGGATTCAAAAGATGATAATACATTTAAGGCTATTTTCCCAGGAGTAAAGCATTTTATTTGAGTTTAGACTTAGTATTGTCTATATATGTGGAACGATTATTTAATGAATAGGGAAAAAACAGTTGAAAATAAACAGAATAAATGGTTAAATAGATATAAGTGAAAAAATTATAAAAAAAGGCTATGAAAGAAAGAAGTAACTGTAATAATTATTAAGAGAGCTAGTGGTAGGTGTGAACTAGTTAAGGAATACAGCGAAATACATTCTGGAGCTTTAGGCTGAAGTAGAATCTTCGATTATGAATTATAACCTTCGATGATGATTAGGCTAAGACGGGTGGACCTTACGTTATAAGGGAAAAGCGGATTGTTTAATCAATTTGGGTGGTACCACGGAAATATTTCGTCCCTTTCATAGGGGGGCGTTTTTTTTATTTCAAAAAATAAATGAAAACTAAAATATGGAGGAATAAAATATGGAAAATGTATATGATACACTTGTAGAAAGAGGGTACATAAAACAACTTACTCACGAGGATGAAATTAAAAAAATATTAGGAGAAGAAAAGGTAACTTTTTATATAGGATTTGATCCAACAGCAGATAGTCTACATATTGGTCATTTTATTGCTATGATGTTTATGGCACATATGCAAAGGGCGGGGCATAGGCCTATAGCTTTAGTTGGTGGAGGAACTGCTATGATAGGGGATCCATCTGGTAAAACAGATATGAGGAAAATGTTATCAAAGGAAGAGATTGATCATAATATATCATGCATAAAATCTCAATTATCAAGGCTTATAGATTTTAAGGATGATAAAGCGATACTTGAAAATAATGCAAACTGGTTATTAAATTTAAATTATGTGGATTTTATAAGGGATATAGGAGCACATTTTTCAGTGAATAGGATGCTCGCCGCTGAATGTTTTAAACAGAGATTAGAAAAAGGGCTATCATTCCTTGAGTTTAATTATATGCTTATGCAAGGATATGATTTCTTAGTATTAAATCAAAAATACGGATGTACTATGCAATTAGGTGGAGACGATCAATGGTCGAACATTATTGCTGGTATGGAACTTATAAGAAAAAAAGAAAGTAAAGCTTCTTATGGAATGACATGTACATTGTTAACAAATAGCGAAGGTAAAAAAATGGGTAAAACGGAAAATGGTGCCTTATGGCTTGATGCAAATAAAACATCTCCATATGATTTTTATCAATACTGGAGAAATATAGAAGATTCATCTGTGGAAAAATGTTTAGCCCTACTTACTTTTGTACCAATGGACGAAATCAAAAGGCTCTGTGCTTTAAAAGGTGAAGAAATTAATGAGGGTAAAAAGGTTTTAGCTTTTGAGGTTACAAAACTTATCCATGGTGAAGAAGAAGCAATGAAGGCTCAAAGCGCAGCACAGGCATTGTTTGGTGCTGGAGTAGATATGAGTAACGTACCTATGGTATCTATCCCTAAAAGCATGCTAGGGGCAGGCATAATGGATATATTAGTCTACACTAAAGTGTTACCTTCAAAAGCAGAAGCTAGAAGGCTAATTGAGCAAGGTGGTCTAACTATTAATGATAAAAGGATCGAAGATAAAAATGCAACACTAGTAGATACTGATTTTCAAGATGGAAAAGTACTAATTAAAAAAGGAAAGAAAAAGTATTATTCTTTGATTATTGAATAAAAGATTCCCAAAACAAAGTTAAAATTTATATTTTAGCTTTGTTTTTGTTTTTAAGCGGGCAATTAACAATTTATAGAAAATTATTTGTATCCCCTTCAAAAAAAAAGTTTATGTACGATAATAAAATATTGATGACTTTTTTAATATTAGTAATTTAAATAAATGGGAGGTGGCTTATGGCTATAATCGGCAATAACCCAATTTTGCAGAAACCTTTATCTAAAAAAACTTTTAGTAAAATATCATTTCAAGCTGGAGAAAAATTTAATGCGAGAATAGTAAGTGTAGATCAGCAAAAGGGAGAAGTAAATTTAAAATTATTAGATGGATGGCAATTTGCGGCTAAGCTAGATAAGCCACTAGAACAAGGAACTAACGAAAGTGTGTTGAATTTTGAAGTAGAAGGATTCGAAGAGGGGAAACTTAAAATAAAGCTAATGCATGAAGATGATAAAAATGTAGTAAATGATATTTTAAAAGACAATGAGAACGGAAAATCATTAAGTGCTGACAAAACAGATGCGTTGCTTTTTGAAAAAATGATAAAACACGATATGCCTTTAATTAAGGAGAATATAATTGATATAAAAAATTTGCTTGATTTTAAAGGGAAAATATCGTTGAATGAGGAAAAAGAGGATAGTTTTATTAGTAAATATATTGAAAGTAGAAATATTGAGCCAAGTAGTGATAAAGCAATTGAAATAACAAAGGTATTAAAAAACTTTTTCGTAGCTTTGAAAAATTTAGAAGTTGATGAGATATTATTATTTAAAGAAAATAATATTGGACTGACTAAGGACAATCTTGAAAGCTTTATAAAATTATTTAAGGGCGATTCAGCTATATATAGCAATTTAAAAGAAATTAGTAACTATTTATTAGATAATGGAGAAAATAAAGATATACAAGGTACAATTAAGCCACCATTAATAAGTCAAAATCAGGATAATATTATTATGATGGGTAAAAATAATGAGATAATAAATAATAAGACACAACCATTGGATAAAATCACCAATTTAAATAAGTTGGATAAAGTTACTGTTAGTGAAAGCAAAATAGATAGTAAAAACTCTACAAATAATAATGTTAAGGGGTATAGTAAAAACAATTCATTTAATGAAATTATAAATATGATAAAAAAAGAATTAAACTTTTCAGATATAGATAAAAAAGTTATAGACAATGTGGAAAAAGAGATAACGAAAACAACTACAGATATTCTCATTAAGGAGCAAATAAAATTAAAGACAGGCGAGATTAAAGATATAGTTAAAGATATTATTCAAAATAAGCTTAACATTAAACCAGAGACTTATGAGAAGGTTATGGATATGTTTAATGGAAAACTAAATGATATAAAATTATTTAATACTATTTCACAGCAGTATTATTATTTGGATTTACCTATAAATGTTAAGAGTGATGAATATCAACTTAAATTAATCATTAAAGATGACAGACAAAAAGGTAAAAAGATTGATAGTACAAATGTAAAAATTGCTACGAGTATAAAAACAATAAATATGGGTACAGTGGATGCCTATATTAAAATTAATAATAGTAGTATGAATGTTGATATTAACTGCGATAAACTTTTTGTTAAAGTTTTAGATATTAGTACGGAAAAATTAATTGAAGATTTATCCAGCCTGAGTTATAGAGTTAGCATTAATGTAAATAACAAGAGTAACGAGTTTACATTAGCAGAGTGTGGGAAATTTTTTAATGATAGAAGTTTTAATGGTATCAATATAAAGGTATAATATAATTAAGGTGTTTTAAGACGATTAGCATATGAGGTGTGTTAAAATGAAAAAGATAAAAAAGGCTACTGCAATAAAGTATGAAAATGGGTATGATGCGCCTATAATAACAGCAGGTGGAATCGGTTATATTGCAGATGAAATTATTAAAACAGCCGAGGAGAGCAAGGTGGCTATAGTACAAAATGAAGAATTAGCGAATCTGTTATCAAATGTTGATATAGGATCCGAAATACCAGTAGAATTATATGATGCAATCGCAAAGGTCATTGCTTATGTTATGGATATAGATAGATCAATGAAAAAAAATTAGAATTTATAATAAAACAATACAGTGTAGTTGTTTAGGAGGTATATTATGGCGTTGTGGGCAATATCAGATCTTCATTTAGCGATCAATTCAGATAAACCCATGGATATATTTGGAGAAAAATGGAGCAACCATCATGTGAAAATAAAAAACAATTGGATTAGTAAAATTTTGCCTGAGGATACGGTGCTAATTGCAGGAGATATTTCATGGTCCATGCATATGTCTGAGGGGATGGCCGATTTAGATTGGATTCATGAGCTCCCGGGTAGAAAAATACTTATCAAAGGAAATCATGATTATTGGTGGAGTAGTATAACAAAGCTTAATACTCTCTACGTGGATATGGATTTTATTCAAAACAACTTTTTTAATTATAATGATGTTGCTATATGTGGGACGAGGGGATGGAATTGCCCTGGATCAACAAAATTTTCTATTCATGATGAAAAAATATATAATAGAGAATTGATAAGACTACGAATTTCATTAGATGCAGCAGTTAAGGGTGGATATAAGAAATTTATTGTAATGCTTCACTATCCACCTTCTAATGATAAGTTTGAGGAAACTGAACTTATAAGTATAGTAAAAGAATATAATGTTTCAAAAGTAATTTATGGTCACTTACATGGACCATCTTTAAGTAGGTTATATGAAGGAAATATAGAGGGTGTTGAATATATAGTAACTTCCTGTGATTATTTAAATTTTGATCCTTTAAAAATATTAGAATAAAACATAAGTTAGTACAATGTGTATAACTAAGAGCAATAAATTATTTTATGTGGATAACCAGATATATAAATTACTATATTTTACTTAATAAATTGATATTATAGTAATTTAGTAGTAAATTAATTATAACAGAAAATTAATACAAATATAATATTAATGTAAACCATAACCAAAATAGTCTGAGATGTTAATTATAAACCTTAAAAGAAGGTATATGAAATTTTATGTAAAGGACTGAGAACATGGCAATAAGAGAGTGGAAAAGATTTTTAATCCCTTATGAACAGGGCGTGGAGGAGTTAAAAGTAAAGTTTAGAAGTATAAGGCGAGAATATAGGCGAAAAAATGACTATTCACCAATAGAATTTGTTACAGGGAGAGTTAAAGAAATATCTAGCATACTTGAAAAAGCTAATAAATTCGGTATTCCTTTGGATAGAATTGAGTTTGAGATGGAGGATATAGCTGGAATAAGAATAATGTGTCAATTTGTAGATGATATTGATAAAGTGGTAAACTTAATTCGCAAGCGACGTGATATGCAGATAGTTTATGAAAAAGATTATGTTGCAAATGTAAAAGGTAGCGGGTATAGAAGTTATCATATGATTATAAAGTATCCTGTGAACTTAGCGGGCGGTCAAACTGAAATACTAGCAGAATTCCAAATTAGGACACTTGCAATGAATTTTTGGGCTACGGTTGAGCATTCTTTAAATTATAAATATAAGCATGATATTCCAGAATATATAAGAAAAAAACTTAAAAATGCAGCAGATGCGGCATTTCAACTAGATGAACAAATGCTCGAAATTAAAGATGAAATTAAGGATGCACAAAAATTATTTGAGGTAAAATCTAATTTGGTTTCGGATATAATGAATAATATACTTATGTTATCATCTCTCGGTAAATTAGCTGAGGCAACTAGGTATAGAGAACAAATAAATAAGTTATTAGAAGAAGGAGAAGTTTTTGAGCTTAGTAGTTTACTTCGTGCAACTCAAAAAACATTAGACATGTATAAGGCGTAATAATAAAAGGGAGTAGAACATTTTAAAATGTTCTACTCCCTTTTTTTTAAGAAACTACTATATTAACTAGTCGTCCTTTGATTACAATAACCTTGCGTACAGTTTTACCTTCAAGAGCGGCAATGAATGTTTTATCATTTAAAGCTGCTTGTTTTATACTTTCTTCATCTAAACCTTGTGCTATAGTTATTCTGGATTTGATTTTACCATTTATTTGAATGGCAATCTCTACCTCGTCTTTAATAAGTGCGTTCTCATCAAAGGTAGGCCAACTCTGATTAAATACAGAATAATCCATACCTAATGTTTCCCACTTTTCTTCTGAGAAGTGAGGAGCAAAGGGAGCTAAAAGCTTAATATAATCTATGAGCACTTCTTTTAAGAATTTACTGTTTATAGTTTCGTAATTAACATATTTTGATACAGCATTTGTAAGTTCCATAAGTCTTGCGATTGAAGTATTAAATTGAAGTTTCTCGGTATCTTCAGTAACACCTTTTATTGCGAAATTTCTCCAATAGTTTAATTCTTTCTCATTTTCGCCCATAGAGGTTACATTATTAGTTCTCTTTAAAATTTCTTCACTTCCGGTGTCTATGGATCTTTCAATTCTATCAACAAATCTTGATATAGCTTTTATACCATCATCACTCCAAGCACCACCATCGGTATAACTAAAACCAAACATTAGGTACATTCTAAATACATCTGCTCCAAACTCTTTAATGTACTTGTCTGGTGAGATTGTGTTCCCTTTGGATTTACTCATCTTTAGTCCGTCTTCTCCGAGTATTAAACCTTGATGAGTAAGTGATAGGAACGGTTCATCAAAGTCTAAGTATCCCATGTCGCGAAGGGCTTTTGTGATAAATCTTGAATAAAGTAAATGCCCACATGCATGCTCAGGTCCGCCAACATACTTGTCTACAGGAAGCATTTTGTTTACTAAGTCTTTATCAAAGATTTTTTCACTGTTTTTATTATCTACATATCTAAATTGGTAGAAAGAAGAACAAACAAAAGTATCCAATGTATCTGCTTCTCTACGAGCAGGACCACCACAAACTGGACAAGTTACATTAATAAACTCTTCACATTTAGCTAAAGGTGATTCTCCATCTGGTGTAAATTCAACATCATAAGGTAGTTCTACAGGAAGTTGATCCTCAGGTACTGGAACAGTTCCACATTTATCACAATGAATTATTGGAATAGGTGAACCCCAATATCTTTGCCTTGAAACTAACCAATCACGAAGTCTAAAGTTTACCTTACCTGTTCCTAAGTTCATGGTTTCCAATTTTTTAACTATTGCTTCTTTTGCGTCATTTGTGGATAAACCATTAAATTCTTCACTATTTATAACTTTTCCATGTTCAGTATAAGGAAGTTTTTCATCATCTTCATTCTTGTTTTTAAAACTAACTATTACTCTTTCGATAGGTAAATTGTATTTAGTTGCGAAGGCAAAATCGCGATCATCATGAGCTGGAACAGCCATTACACATCCAGTTCCATAAGTGTTTAAAACATAGTCTGCAACCCAAATCGGAACTTTTCGTCCATTTATAGGATTTATAGCATAAGAACCTGTAAATACACCGGTTTTATCTCTTGAAATAGACTGTCTTTCTATATCAGTTTGTTTCCTAGCATCATATTTATAAGACTCAACAGAATCTTTATATCCATCCTTAGTAAGGATTTCAACAAGATCATTCTCAGGAGCTATAACTACATATGAAACGCCATATAGAGTGTCTATTCTTGTTGTGAATACACTAAAGTCTACATCGGAATCTGACACCTTAAAAGTAACATCAGCACCAGTAGATTTGCCTATCCAATGTTTTTGCATTGATTTAGTTTTTTCAGGCCAATCTAAAGTTTCAAGGTCATCTAAAAGTTCCTCGGCATAGTCCGTAATTTTTAGGAACCACTGGGTTAAGTTCTTTTTAGTAACCTCAGTGCCACATCTCTCGCAAGAACCATCAGCTAGTACCTGTTCATTTGCAAGTACCGTATTACAGCTAGGGCACCAATTTACAGGCGCTTTTTTTCTGTAAGCAAGACCTTTTTTAAATAGTTGTAAGAATAACCATTGAGTCCATTTATAATAATCAGGTCGACAAGTTACAACTTCATGATCCCAATTAAACATTGCTCCCATGGCCTTTAATTGTGTTTCCATAGTACTAATATTTTGATCTGTAGAATCCTTAGGGTGAACGCCAGTTTTTATTGCATAATTTTCAGCAGGTAGACCAAAAGCATCAAAACCCATTGGCTGAAATACATTATATCCTTGCATTCTCTTCATTCTAGCCCAAGTATCTACAGGGCCATAGTTAAACCAATGTCCTGCATGTAATTGGCTTCCGGATGGATAAGAAAACATTTCAAGTACATATAATTTTTTGGAAATGTTATTTTCATCAAATTTGTATAGGTCAGTATCTTCCCATTTTTGTTGCCATTTTTCATCTATGCCTGTATTATATTTTGCCATTAATATTCCTCCTTGCTATTTTTTAATATTAAATATGATTAATTATTTTTTCTATTTAGATTTTTGCTAATTCATGTAAAAATATGTATTATAGTAAAACAAAAAAACTTCCATCTCAAGAAAGAGACGAAAGAAATATTCCGCGGTACCACTCTAGTTAGGTTTTACACCTCACTTGCAAATATAACGGTTTTAACCGTACTTGTTTTTACAAGTAGGCTTTTACTTATGATGTAAGTATATACTTACAAGTAAGTTCATAGGTAAGTTCATATAATATCATTACTGCTTTGCAGCTGACAGCAGCTCTCTAAAAATGATATAAATACTAATACCCCTAATAAAAGCTATTTATTATTTTAGTGTTTGCTTATTACTGGATTATTATCCATTATAATTTAAATAAAATTTTGTGTCAATACCATGAGTGTGTGTGAACTTATGGTATTGTTTATTTTAATTTTTTTAATAGATGTTTATTAGCATAGCCTATAAAAGCGGTAAGTGCATAATCATAGATTACAAACACAACTTCCACAATGATAAGGAGCAAATAAATATTTATATTTATATTTGGTATTTTTAGAAACAACATTTTATATATAAATACGATTAGGCCAGAGGTTATATTAAAATACAATAACTTTAGTATTATTTCTACTGGAATATTTCTTAGTTTTTCTACATAATATTTTACAAAACCATATGAACCAAAAATAAGTAGATAGCTTAGACCTATAAGCTTTGATGGTATAATAAATAAACTAAGTATGGAAACAGCACCATATACGATAACAGAATTCTTTACTCCAGTAAGCATAATGGAAAGTGGAATAATGCAAGAAGCTATACATAGTATAGATAATCTATTTGTAGGTACAACAGAAGATAAATATAGCAATATTAAACTAAGTGCTGCGAATATTCCACCTTTAGCAATATGGTTAGATTTCATAAAATCATCTCCTATAAAATAGATTTAACAACATGAAATAAGATCTCCTCCGAAACATTCACAAATGCTATCTGCACACCAAAGATTTAGACACATATTACCCATGCCACCACCATTGTTATTTGTTCTGCCATAATAGTTATTTCTATAATTTGAAGATTGATTATTTAGTTGATTAAAACATTGTCTGTATTCAACATTATTTGGTTCTTGAGTGCAGGCACGGCTGATAAAAGTATAAGCACTATCATGCCAGCCCTTTTTTAGGTGAACTGTTCCCATTAAAAAATTCCATTCAGCATTTTTGGTGCTCATTGAGCCCAATTTTTGCTCAGCAGAGGGTAGATTTCCACTATTTATATCCATTCTAATAGATTGGTATATATTGTTGTTATTATAGTCATTATTTGAATTTGAATTATTATTAGAAGAACTATAATTGTTTGAAGAACTGTTATTGCTTGAAGATCCATTGCCCTTCATAAGCGTATCATATGCTTCATTTAATTCTCTCATTTTAACTTCTGCCAAATCTTTTAATGGATTATTACCATATTGATCAGGATGATATTTTTTTGCTAGTTCTCTATAGGCTTTTTTAATATCTTCTTTGGAGGTTCCTTCTTTTACACCAAGTACTTCATAGGGATTTTCCATTTTTATTTTCCACTCCTTTTAAATTATCAATAGCTTCTTTATTAAATACCTTATCCATTTTTTCCATGAGTCCTAGTTCTAGTATATTACTTAATATGTCTTCATTTTTAATTAAAGGCAAATTATTTAAATGTTTTAAACATAAAGAGGCACAAGTAACTAATATATAATCAATTCTTGGCTTAATTAATGTAGAAAAACTTTTGAAATCTAGATTATCTGTATTAAGTAATGAATTTATAGCATTAAAAGAATTATCTTTTATATCTTTTTCTAAATCATCATAAGCATCTATAATATATATCCATTTCCCTAAATTATACCCAAGCCAGTATAAATCATCTTTAAATGATGATTCTTTATAATAAAATGATATTATAAAACCTGTAAGATCAGCAAAAACATGGGATAACTCATCTATAGATAGCGGCTCAGAAGTATCCATATCTTTATGATTTGATTCTAAATTATCTAGAAGTTGTAGTTTGTCTTTTGTATACTCCATTACATCAGTATATGATAATTCTGCCTTTGGTAAATAGTTTTTTAAAAACATTGAATAAATTTTGCTTTTCATTGTTTTATTATCGTGGACGTCATCCATTAACTTATAATAAGCTAATGTAACATTACAAAAAGCAGCGTAATCTGTTGCTTTATTATTACTAATCATAATTCTTTTTTTTAATGGATGTATTAAACATTTAAATTTAACAAAATTATATTCACTTTCTGATAGGGAATCCAAAAGCACTGCTAAAAATGTCATGTCAAAATTTAGAGTAAGCCTTGGAAGATTTCCAAAATCATTTTTAATGGAATTACATAAACCACAATAATAAGCTTTGAATTTTTCATAATCTTTTATCTTCATTTCCATTTTACATGGAGTTACATATCCAAACATTATAGTTTTCCCATTGCTTTTTTAGATTCTAATATTTCATAAATACTTTTAGAAGTAGTATCTGCTAAACTGTAACCTAGTAGTCTTACAACTTCTTCTATTTCAGATTCTATAGTACTTTCAATTTCTATATAAGGAAAAGGACAAAAATCTTTTTCATTTATGTCTATTTCTATAAGAGTATTTTTATATTTATAGCTTTCTCTATATTTTTTAATAGATTGCATAAGCTCAAGTCCTAAGGCTTCAAATATTCCCCTAGCCGCAACTTCATTTTTGATTTCCGATTCATGTTCATCCATAATTTTATACTTTTCTTGGCTTATAAGTTTTTTCGTAGTGATATAGTGAATTGTAGAATTTTTCAAATCATCTTTAACTGTACGTATTCTTGCATATCCTTTACCCTTTAGTAGTCGTTTATCCGAAAAGTCATAAATGTTGTTTATTTGATTTTCTTGTTTTACTTTTATGGCATTTAAATTCAATAATTTTTTGCGAATTTCATTAACATCAATATCTATAATTCTAAGCTCTATTTCTTTCAAAATAATCCTCCTTGTTGCGCTGGTGTAGATGATGGTGATCAATAAATTAATTAATCATTAATTGTGATTATATCATAACATAAATAAAGTAACATTAATAATTCATTAAAATTATCAATTTTGATATCAATATATTACTTTGTTATAATTATAAATACATAGTATAATAGTTAGGCACATTCAAATAAGTAAACTCTTAAATTATTTGCATGTGCTTTAGACAATTATTAAGGTGGTGTTTTTTTGGAGTATATAAAAGAAGTTAATATAAATGAGGCTATTATTCATGTTTTAGATAATAATGCAGATGAACCTATCTTGAACGAATATGCATTAGATTTAGATGAGGAAAAGTATAATTTTATACTTAAACATATTCAGAAATGTTTAAAAGATGAAGACTTAAAATATGGTGTATTTACTCCCGAGTCAAATATAGTGAAAGATTTATCTCAGCAATATTTAAATGGTGAGAATAATTTACTAGCTGTTTCAAAAGAACTAGCAAAACAAATGTTTATTTTAATGAGATCTAAGGGGGATATTCCATCATGTGATTTAATAGTAGTATCTTTTAATACAGAATTTGGACCAATACTTGCATTATTTAAAATGGATTACATAAAAAACTATGTTCACACTATTGAATTTGTTGATGAAAAATTAGGAATTGATATAGTTCCACAGTTTACTGGTTTACCTGGAAGTTCTCAAAGGATACAAAAATGTGCTTTTATAAAACCAATTAGAGATGAAAATAGTTTTGATTTAATGGTTATAGATAAAAGGAGCAAGACAAAGGAATCAAATAATGAAAACCAAGAGAATAACTCTAACTACTTTGTTGATGATTATTTAGGGTGTACAATTGTTGATAACGAAAGAGATGTAACCAAAAAATTTGTCAAGGCAGCTGAAAAATTTACCCAGAACACATTTACAGAAAATGCAGATGAAGCAGAAGTTGTTAGAAGTACTATAAAAAGAAAACTTAGAGAAGAAGATAATATTGATGTTAAAGAATTGTCTGAGCAGATATTTCCTGAAAACAATGGAAATAAGGAGAAATTTGTTGAATTTATAGCTGAGCAAGGAATAACAGATAATATTAGTCTTGATAAAGAATGGATAGATAAGAAATTAAAAAGAGTAAGACTTAAGATTGATAAAGATATAGATTTATATGTAAATGAAGAAACTTATCATGATGATAGTCGTTTTGAAATACAAAGAAATGGTGATGGAACAATTAATATGGTTATTAAACATGTAAGTAATTACGTCGAAAAGTAGTGAACTCAGTATGAAGACTCTCCTGCATGGCTCCCAAATAAGAGTTTGAAGCGTGAAATTCCATTAAGAAATTCTAATCTTTTGCCAATGTAAAATTCTCTAGCACTCACATTCGGCGTGCGCCGGTTCGCTAGTCTTCCTTCCAGTCAGGCTCACGAGGATTTTATATTTGCAAAAGAAGAATTTTAAATGGGATTTCAATGTTTCTGCTCTTCTTATTTGGTGTCACTCCCGGAGAAATTCATACTATATCATATTTACGCTAAGAAGTATCTAGTATGATTGTATATAAGGAAATAATAAATCTCATTCAACATATGCACCACTTATAAAAAAGTTATTTACATTGTTTTTAGCAAGGTGGTACCTATATAATAAAAAAACAAACCCAAAATACCCACAGTATAATATACTGTGGGTATTTTGAATTATATTAATTTAAATTATTTAGATGAGTTAGAAGATCCTAAAACATTAGTAATTTTACCTTCAACTAATTTAGTTATGTTAGTTCTTGCTTCTCCTAGATATTTTCTAGGATCTATTTCGCCAAGATTTTTTGTAAGTACTTTTCTTATTGAACCAGTCATTGCAAGTCTTAAATCAGTATCCATGTTTATTTTACAAACAGCCATAGAAGCAGCTTTTCTAAGCATTTCTAATGGAATTCCTTTTGCACCATTCATTTCTCCACCAAATTCATTGATCATAGTAACATATTCTTGATCTACAGCAGATGCTCCGTGAAGAACTATTGGGAAATTATGAAATCCAGCAGCTTCTAATTTTTCTGTAATTAAAGCTAATCTTTCAAAGTCAAGTTTTGGTTCACCTTTAAATTTATATGCACCATGGCTTGTACCTATAGCTACAGCTAAAGAATCTATGCCAGTTCTTTTTACGTAATCTACTGCTTGTTCTGGATCAGTATAAGTTGCATCTTTTGCTGAAACACTAACAGCATCTTCAACGCCAGCAAGTTTTCCAAGTTCAGCTTCAACTACAACGCCTTTAGAATGAGCAAAATCAACTACTTCTTTAGTTGTTCTTACATTTTCCTCATATTCAAAATGAGAACCATCATACATTACTGAAGTAAATCCAGCAGCTATTGCAACTTTTACAGTAGCCATATCAGGACCGTGATCTAAGTGAAGTGCTACATCAAGACCAGTGTCTTCTACAGCTGCCTCTACCATTTTTCTAAGGTAAGTTGGTCTTGCATATTTCAAAGCTCCAGCTGATACTTGAAGTATAACAGCTGATTTATGAGTCGCACATGCGTCGATAACTCCTTGAATTATTTCCATGTTATTGATGTTAAAAGCACCAATTGCGTATTTTCCTTCTATTGCATCTTTGAACATTTTAGTAGTAGTAACTAAAGCCATATCAATTCCACCTTTCAAATTTTGTAACAGGGACATATATTGTCCCTGCGGGACATTTTATCATACAATACAATTATAAGCTATAAATAGACTATTTTCTACCCTTTTGTTATAAATGATAACTATAATTAAAAAACATTGCTTATGGAAACTTTTTCATGAGCCATTATATGCTCAACAAGATATTTCATATTATGTATAGTGGCTAATCCTTCAGACTTATCTTTAATTTTTATATATTGAGTTAATTTTAAAATTTCACTATCTATATGGTCTAAATCCTCATGATGTTCAAATACAGATAATAATTTAGAGGCTTTTTCCCATTCAGATATATAAACGAGTGATAATTTGTATGCATCTTTATAGTTATCTTTAATTATATAGCTTTCGAGAGTACAATTCAAATTCTGTAAGTTACTACATTTAATGTTTATAGTATTTACAGAAAAAAATATTCCTACAACCATTATAACGAATAAACTAAATGCTATTAAAACATTTTTCATCTTTTGTTTTCTTTCCCTTCTTTAAGTTGATAATAAAACTTGTTTTTAGAGTCAAGCATACCTATGAAAAGATCACTTGCAAAGGCAATTTTATTTCTTTTTAATATGTTCTTTAGCCAAATTTCATCTTTTTCTAAGAGTTTTAAATTCTTATAATTAATGTTACCATCCATAATTAAAGGGATAGGTAAAGATTCTTGAGTTATAGTTATATTCAAATCATCTTTCGTTGCAGTAGATTGACCCGTTTTGGGTAATATGGATAATGCCCCACTAGTCTCTAAAATAGCATATTGGATATCCGCTAAATTAAAATATCCTTTTAATCTAAGTTCTTCCAATAAATCATTAATATTAAATCTTTGATATCTTAGCTCTGCAACATCAATTTTGCCATCTCTTATTAATATACTGGGATTGCCTGTTAATATCCTTCTAGCCCTTTCGCTTTTGAGTTCAATATAAGATGAAGCTACTTGAAGAAATAGTAAAGTTATTATTGGTATAATTGCATGTATAATCGGTATTCTTATATCCTCCATGGGAAAGGTAGCAAGATCAGAAATCATCAAAGCAATTACGAGTTCAAAAGGTTCAAGTTGCCCTATTTGTTTTTTACCCATCATCCTCATAATAAATATTATTGTAAAGTATAAGAAAATAGTTCTGATTACTAAAACAAGCACAATATCACCTCTTTACTATATAATGTATATGGTTTGTTAAATCACGAAAATTATAAGGGGTAAATGTTACATTTTTTTAAAATTACAGTATAATAGTATTAATAGCAAAAAAAATAGGGGATGGGTAAATGAGTAGTTTCAATATAGCTCTTAAGGATGGTAGAAACATAGTTGTAAAAGAGGGAACTATGTTAAATGATGTTATTAAAGAAAATAATATAAAAAATGAGTTGCCAATAGTTTTAGGCAAAATTAATAATAAAGTTTATGAGCTAGGAACCACTATTGTACAGGGGGGGGATTTTGAAATTGTGGATATTGCGAGTAGAATGGGAATGACGACCTACGTTAGGACTCTTCAATTTGTGTTGATAAAAGCAATTTCTGAATTATTTCCAAAGGCTGATATTTCTATAGAGCATTCGTTAAGTAAAGGATTGTTTGGAGAAATTTATAAGACGTTGACACTTGATATTGATGATATATATGACATAAAAAATAGAATGAGTGAAATAATAAAAGCAGATATTCCTATAAGAAAAATAACATTTTCAAAAGAGAGGGCAGTGGAGATATTTACACAATATGCTATGCAAGATAAGGTAAAGCTTTTAAAATATGTAAACTCAAAAGAAATAAAGCTTTATGAATTAAATGGGCGATATGATTATTTTTATGGCCCGATGGCTTATTCAACAGGGATAATAAAAATATTTGATTTAATGTATTATGAGCCAGGTTTTATACTAAGATATCCAACTATTGAGGACCCAGACAGACTTCCGAAATTTAACAAACAAGAAAAATTAGCTAAAGTATTTTATGAAGCAGCGCAATGGGGGGAAATACTGGGAGTTGGAAGTGTGGGTGCACTGAATGATGAAGTGGTAAATGGTGATGTTGTTAATTTAATCAGGGTAGCAGAGGCGCTGCACGAAAAGAAAATTGCATATATTGCGGATATGATTCACAAGAGAAAACGAGTTAAATTAGTTCTTATAGCAGGGCCATCATCTTCTGGGAAAACTACTTTTTCTAAGAGACTAGGTGTTCAGTTAACAGTAAATGGATTAAGACCAACATTTATTTCGTTAGATGATTATTTTATTGATAGGGACTTTACCCCTAGAGATGAAAATGGTGATTATGATTTTGAATCTATATATGCTTTGGATTTAAAACTTTTTAACAAGGATCTAGAATTATTACTTTCTGGCGAAGAAATTGAAATACCAAGCTTTAACTTTAAAACAGGGAGGAGAGAATGGGTTAATAATAAAATAAAAATGCCTCAAAATGGAATTGTGATTGTAGAAGGAATACACGGATTAAATGAAATATTAACTTCGTCAATACCTAAAGAAAGTAAGTTTAAAATATATATAAGCCCTTTAACACAACTAAATTTAGATGATCACAATAGAATTTCTACAACAGATGTAAGAATGATTAGGAGAATAGTTAGAGATTATTTATCTAGGGGATATAACGCTGAAGATACCCTTAAAATGTGGCCGTCTATAAAACGTGGAGAGGAAAAGAATATTTTTGTGTTTCAAGAGCAGGCAGATGCAATGTTTAATTCTAGTTTAGTTTATGAGCTTTGTGTGCTTAAAAAAATTGCATTAATAGAACTTAATAAAATAGGGCAAGATAGTCCAGTGTATTATGAAGCAAGCAAATTAAGAAGCTTTTTAAACTTTTTTGCAGATGTAGACAAAGACTTGGTTCCAGATAATTCAATAATCAGAGAATTTACTGGCGGAAGTTGTTTTTATCAATACTGATGGAATCTAACTATTTTAAGTATCACATGAAGATTCATCATGTAGGATGTTCTGATAGTGGAGCGTTCGTTAACAGATTCTAAGTTTATTACATGAAAAATATCTTAGCGCACTTAGAAGGCGTCCTGTCTCAAAAGTGCTAGCACGACCTCAGGGCATTCCTTAGGGGGACATAACAATTATTAATTGTTATGCATCCTGGGTTGCTTACAGAAATTTTTCATTACATAAAATAAGAGTCTGTAGAACTCACTATATACTATCTGTAACACTCCTACACAATTTCATCTTTATGAGAATTATTTAGACTTAGTATGATATATTAATATTAAGATGAAGAAACATTAGAATTTCTTAATGGAATTCGTGGTAGAACAATCAGGTGGTATCCCTAGGGATGATTAGGCCAATATTTATTCTTAAACCAAGAGTCTGTATAGTATCTGTAATGCTTTTATATGTTTTTACCATCATAATTATAAATTTTACTTTATACATTAGATTTAAAGTTGAAAAGTATGATATTTCTCCGAAGTGATTAGCAACAAGAAATGAAAAAACTATTGAAATTTAATTTAAAGATTCTTCTTTTGCTGATATAAAATTCTCGTGAGACTGCCAGGACGTCAGTTTAGCGAACCTGAGGCATGATGCCGAATGTGAGCGACATAACAATTAATAATTGTTATGTCCCCCAAAGAACGACCCAGAGGAAGAGAATTTTATATGTGCAAAAGATTAGAATATTTTAATTGAATTTCTTGTTTTGAGTTCGTTTGCAAATAACGTAGGAGAAATTTTAATACTTAATATTTAGTCATTATTTTAAGGAATAGAAATATTTAGAAACAAAAGAGGAGGACGAAATGAAAGAGTATAGTGCATTTGATATATTAGGTCCAATTATGATAGGACCATCGAGTTCCCATACAGCGGGCGCGGTGAGGCTTGCAAAGGTTGCATCTATTATTGCGGGTAAGAATATAATGTCAGTTAAATTTGTGCTTCATGGGTCTTTTGCTAAGACATATAAAGGACATGGGACAGATAAGGCATTAATTGCTGGGATTTTAGGAATGGATCCTTGGGACGATAGGCTTAAAGATTCAATGAATATAGCTAAAGAGGCAGGTTTAAAAGTTGAGTTTGCTTTCGCGGATTTGGGTGATGTTCATCCCAATACTGTAAAGTTTGTTATAACGAAAAAAAGTGGTAGGGTAATAGAAATTATTGGATCTTCTGTTGGAGGAGGAAATATTTTAATATTTAAAGTTGATGGAGAAGCCGTTGAGTTTACCGGTAATTATCCAACAATTATAGTTAGGCATAAAGATATTCCAGGTATGATTTCAAAAGTAAGCACTATACTATATGAGGGAAATGTTAATATAGCATTTATGAATGTATATAGAAATAGTAGAGGATTAAATGCCACTATGGTTTTTGAAACAGATACTATAGTGGGTAAGGATGTTTTAAATAAAATTAAGTGTATGGGCAATATCTATAGCATAAGAGAAATTGCACCACTAGTAGAGTCGTAATAAAATTAGAGATATTAGAGAATAATTAAGAAAAAGATAATTAATAGTGAGTCATTGCAGATGATGAATTAACTAAAGATATTTATAAGGGGGAAAAATTGTGTTCGTAAACAAAGGAATAGATCTTCTAAGGGTATGTGAAGAAAAGAATATACCAATTTGTGAATATACTATAATGTGTGAAATTGATGAGAGTGGACTTTCTCGTAGTCAAATTATTGAAAAGATGAGAAAAAACTTAAACACTATGAAAGAAGCAGCAGAATATGGACTTACAAAGGAAACTAGATCAATAAGTGGGTTAATAGGAGGGGACGCGATTAAACTTAACAATTATGCACAGTCTAAAAACACATTGACTGGCGAATTTATGATAAAAGCAATGGCGAGAGCTGTTTCTTGCTCAGAAGTAAATGCAACTATGGGCAAAATAGTTGCAGCACCTACAGCGGGATCTTGTGGGATAATTCCAGCTGTAGTTATTACTGCGGGTGAAAAGTTAAATAAAACTGAAGATGATCTAATTAATGCACTATTTACGGCAGCTGGGATAGGTATTATAATTGCTAAAAATGCTACATTATCAGGCGCTGAAGGTGGATGTCAGGCTGAATGTGGTTCAGCAGCTGCAATGGGTGCGGCTGCGGTAGTTGAAATGATGGGGGGAACTCCTGCCATGGCAATGGATGCAGCAGCTATTGTTATAAAAAATATATTAGGCCTAGTATGTGATCCAGTTGCAGGTTTGGTGGAGGTACCTTGCGCTAAACGAAATATAGCTGGGGCAGTAAGTGCGTTAACTACTGCAGATCTTGCTATGAGTGGTGTCACAAGCCGAATACCTTTTGACGATACAGTAATTGCAATGTATAAGGTAGGTAAGCAATTGCCTTGTGAATTAAGAGAAACTGCTATGGGTGGACTTGCAACTACACCTACAGGGCTCAAACTCGCAAAAGAAATTTTAGAAAGATAAGAGAATATATAACATAATCTAATTTGGTTTATAATATAATTAAACTAAAAGGTGATTATTTGGCGCATAGAAGAGTAGTTCAAAATTATTATAATGACATAAATAATCTAGCAGATATTTTAACTAAATTAGTTAGTTCATACCGGTTATTAATAGGCGGAGCAAATGAATTAAATGGAATTGCATTATCTAAAAAAAGTGACGTCAAGGATGCACTTAAAAGAGCGGACGCGGTTGGAAACATTATTGATGAAACAATAAAGGTATTGGATGATGCAAGTTATAGTTATATGTCTTATTGCAAAATGAAAACCGAAATTATGAAAAGCAAGCTTCAGATAGAGTATATAGAAACAGAAATTGATGAGGAATTAAGGTTAAAGGATTAGAGCAGGTTATTTACTTTTAAGTGAATAAAAAAATGTTAGAAATGTTAATAAAGTACCCATTAGTTAAAGGCATAAAAAATGTCGTTAACTAATGGGTACTTTACATTGTAATTAGAACTTTTTCACCTTTTTTTTATTTGAAATTTACTTACCATAAGATAAGACAGTATAAACATTATAATAATGGTAATTGGAAAATTATGTGGTGAATTTAAAGTTATTAGAGCATAGATGGCTACTAGCATTCCAGCTAAAGTAATTGGTATACCTGTATAAACATTATTAAATGTAGAGTTGTTATATCTAGCTAGTCTATATGCACCAGCTACAGGATATACTAAAAAACAAATATAGCCTAAATATCCAAGGGATACAAAATTGTATAAATAAAATATAAGAACAGAAGGCGCAACACCAAAAGATACTAAATCTGATAATGAATCTAGTTCTTTTCCAAGTTCGCTAGATACTTTTAAAAATCGTGCTACTTGGCCATCATATCTGTCCATAAGTGCAGCTAGTAATATAAAAGCTATAGATAATTTGTAATTAGCTTGAAATGTCATTATCAAAGATAACAAACCAAAAACTAAATTTCCCAAGGTAAGAATATTTGGTATAGAAGATTTTTGCACTAAACACCACTCCTTAAAATAATAAAATTTCGTTATAAACCTATCAATAGGTTAATATGTAATTTGTATAAAGCATATTTTTAATTATACATCATTTTATAATAATAATTAAGTATATAAATGTTATATTTTATTTTTACTGTATTTTAGTTTTTTAGTATATAATATTGTGGTTTCAAAAAAGTACAATTACATTAAAAAATATTAATATAAATTTTTAATTATGGTTAAAATATAATAATTGTTATTTACCATAACGGATATGAGGAGGATTGTAAAATGAAAATTTCGGAAATAATGACTAAAGATGTAATAAGTTTATCTGTAGATGATACAGTTGAACGTGCAGCTCAGATTATGAGAGAGTATAATATAGGATCAATTCCTGTAAATACACAGGGTAGAGGAATAGTTGGAATTATAACTGATAGAGATATAATTTTGAGATGTGTAGCAGAAGGTAAGGACATAAAAATGCAAAAGATAAGAGAAATTATGACTTCAAATCCAGTAGTAGGAGATGAGAATATAAATATTAATGATGCTACAAGAATTATGGGTGAGAGGCAAATAAGAAGGTTACCAATTACTTCAAATAATGAATTGATTGGTATTGTATCTCTTGGAGATTTAGCATTAGAACCAAATTTAAAACAGGAAACTACTGATGTATTGGGTGAAATTTCAGTCCCTTGTGCACATTGCTTTTAAAGTTAAGTATGACTAAGTTTGATTTTACTTAGTTAAAATCCACAAGAAAATGGAATCTTGTGGATTTAATTTTAAAGAGGTATAATGTTTATAAATAAATCGTTAAATTAGGCGGGAAATAGGAGAGAATGGAATGAATAAGGTGAAATTTATCTACAACCCATATTCTGGAGAAAGTACTATAACATCAGACTTAGACCAAGTTATAATGATTCATCAAAAATTTAATCATACAATAATACCATATAGAATATGCAACGAATATCCTATATCAGATGCTTTTTTTGACATAGATGAAACTTATAAATATGTCTTAATAGCCGGTGGAGATGGAACAATAGATAATGTAGTAAATGAGATGAAAAAAAGAAATATTGATTTGCCAATAGCAATACTTCCTGTAGGTACTGCAAATGATTTTGCAAATTATTTAGGAATGCCGCGCGACGTGTATGATGCCTGTTATCAGATATTAAATAGTGATGTAAAAAAGATAGATTTAGGAAAGATAAATGACAAATATTTTGTAAACGTAGCTAGTACAGGTTTATTCACAGATATATCTCAGAAAATGGATATGAATCTTAAAAATACTATAGGAAAGTTGGCTTATTATGTAAAGGGAATAGAGCAATTGCCAAATTTCAAAAAATTAAAAATTAAGGTTACTTCAGATGAAGTTTTATATGATGGAGATATGTACTTAATGTTAGTGTTTAATGGACAAACCGCAGGAAGTCTTAGATTTGCATACAATGCTAAAGTAGATGATGGACTTTTAGATGTAATAATAATAAAGGCTGGGATTATGAAAAATATTTTAAATGTTTTCATCAAAATGTTAAGAAATGAGCATATTGAGAATGTTGATGGAATTGTTTATTTTAAGACAAGTAAGCTTGAAATAGAATGTTATGAGGATATCGTTACAGACATAGATGGAGAGAGAGGTCCAGATTTCCCGCTCGTTATTACTTGTGAAAAGGGTGGAATATCTATAATAGGATCTAAAATATAATAAGTTATGCATAATTTCATATGCTAATTAATAAATATTAACAGTAGTAATTTTAGGGAGAGTAGAATGGAAATATATTTTTTACTGCTGTTTATAATGATTTTATTATTATATGAGGGTATAATTTGTAGTTTGTATTATGCACCAAAAAAAATCAAAATAATAAGTTTTGTAGTTTTAATTTTAATGACATTTAGATACATAGCTTTATTAATACTTTTAATTGTAAAGGGTCAAAATTATATATATATATTAAAGCCTTTACTATATACAAATTTTTTGTGTATACCAATATGTGGTATCATTTTAACTTACATATTTGCTAGAAAAAATATGATTAAATTAAGAAGAATTATATTAATATTTGGAATTTTGTGTTTAGGTTATTGTATTGTCATATATAATTCTAATTCAAATACTGTGGTATCAAATGTTTATGGACATACTATAAAATTGCAATTAGAGAATTATTTTTATTATATGTCACTTATAGTAAATTCAATCTTTCTAATTATGGGTATAAATCTATTTAGTAGACGTTATTCAAATAAACTGGGAGCATCATTAATAGCTATATCAGCTAGTATAACATTAATAGCAGTTGTTCTAACTTCAATAAATACAAGTTATAATTTTTTATTGTTAGGAGATATTTCTTGGATTTTAACAATGGATTATGCTTTGATGAAAGTTAAAAGGTAAGTATTAAAAGACATATGTGGCTATAAAAATTATAGCTACATATGTCTTTTACTTTTTATCCTTGTCGTTTTCTAGGACTGAGGGTTGATGTACGTTTTGTAGAATGCTTAGGGCCAGTTCTCAAATTTGGTTTTGAAGCTACTTTTGAAGAAGATTTTGTAAAAGTTCTTGGAGCAGGTTCAGAAATATGGCCAGATTCGGTATTTGGCGTCCTAAACTTAGAATTCTTCTTACCTTGATACTTTGGATGAGTTTTTGCTTTGGTTGGTCTTGATGGTATTAATGATTTTTTATCAGAACCAATCAAATCTTCTCTATGAGCTTTTACTAGTGCCTCTCTTACAATACTATAGTTTTCTGGGTTTTTAAATTGCATAAGTGCCCTTTGCATATTTTTCTCCTTTTGCTCAGTGGGAACATAAACTTTCTCGCCCGTGAAAGGATTTATTCCAGTATAAAATATAGTAGTAGATAAGCTGCCTGGTGTTGGGTAAAAGTCTTGAACTTGTTCTGGAGTGTAACCCATTTCGTTTATATATTCCGATAATTTAATAGATTCTTTTAAGTCACAACCTGGGTGGCTCGACATAAAGTATGGAACCAAAAATTGATCTTTATCTAGTTTTTTATTGGTTTCATTATATTTTTTTACAAAACGGTCAAACACTTCTTGTTTTGATTTCCCCATTTGGTCTAGTACTTTATCACTAATATGTTCAGGGGCTACTTTTAATTGCCCGCTAATATGATGTTCACATAATTCATCAAAGAAGTCAGTGTTTTTATCATATATTAAATAATCGTACCTTATTCCAGAACGAATGAAAACTTTTTTAATGTTTGGAATTACTCTAACTTTTCTTAACAAATCTAAGTATTCAGTGTGGTCAATAATAAGATTTTTGCATGGAGTTGGGAACATGCATTGTTTATCACGGCACACACCTACTTCTTCTTGAATCTTGCAAGCTCTGTGTCTAAAGTTTGCAGTAGGACCACCAATATCGTGGATGTATCCTTTAAAATTCTTTAAGGTAGTTAAAAGGGTAGCTTCATCTATTATAGATTTTTGACTTCTATTTTGTATAACGCGACCTTGATGGAAGGTTAAAGCACAAAATGAACAACTACCAAAACATCCTCTATGGCTTGTTATTGAAAACTCAACTTCTTTTATTGCAGGAATACCACCTTTAGCTTCGTATATGGGATGGTAGGTTCTAGTATATGGTAAACCATAAGTTATATCCATTTCAGATTGGGTTAAAGATATCTGAGGAGGATTTTGAACGATATACCTGTCATTATGCTTTTGTACAACGGTCTTTCCTCTTATATCGTCTTGTTCTAATGATTGTAATTTGTAACTTTCTGCGTAAGCAATTTTATCAGTGGAAACAGTTTCGAAAGAAGGAACTTCTACATAATCTTCAAGGCCACTAATATCTTTTGTAGCATATACACTGCCTCTAATAGAAGTCATTTTTTCTATACTCATACCGTATTTGAAAAGATTAGCCATTTCAACTATGGTTTTTTCTCCCATGCCATAAAGTAGCAAGTCGGCTTTAGCATCAATTAATAAACTTCGCCTAACCTTATTTGACCAGTAATCATAGTGGGCAAAACGTCTAAGACTTGCCTCTATACCACCAATTACAATTGGAACGTTTTTAAAGGCTTCTCTTGCCCTATTGCAATATACGATTACTGCTCTATCTGGTCTGTGCCCTGATTCACCACCTGGTGAATAAAGATCGGTGTGTCTTCTTTTCTTTGCTGCAGTATAATGATTAACCATGGAATCTATATTTCCAGAATTTATGATGAATGCGAATTTAGGTTTTCCAAGTTTTCTAAAATCGTAAATACCCTCCCAATCAGGTTGGGCTATAATTCCTACAGTAAATCCTTCTCGTTCTAGAGTTCTTCCAATTATGGCTGTACCAAAGGATGGATGATCTATATACGCATCCCCTGTAATTATTATAAAATCTAGTTGAGATATATTTCTTTCTTTTAAATCATTCATACAAATGGGTAAAAATTGTTTATTTACTATCATATAATCCTCCTGAGAGATTAGTCTATCTTTTAGTTTATTAACTTTTGGTTCGTTAAATCAGAATGTTATTGAGTTTTAAGTTTAATAACTTATGATTAATTAAACTAAAGTTCGTTTTCTTTAAGTTTACGGTATATAATAATATTAACATATCTATAGAAAAATATGAACTAGAAAAATTTATAAATATAATTGCTTTCGTTTTTATAGTTGCATTTTGAAGTATATATAATATAATTATATAGAAAGAATATTTTTATAATTAACTTATAATAACATAATATATGAATATGAAATAAAAAAAATATGGGTGGTGAAAACAAATGGAAAATGGCCCTCGGAGTAGAAGGTCAAAATTAATTTTAAAATTGAATATTATTATGCAGAGAATTTCTTAAAGTATAAATTGACATAGATAAGTAGGAACATAGGTCAATGAGTTAATAGTACATTTTGATATTTCTCTGCATAAGAGGAGGGATATCTATGGAAATAATTTCTGAGTTTTTTTTAAGCTCAATATTATATCAAAATGTGTATGATGAGTTTGAGGATAATATTGGAAAAGTGTTTGATCTTTATGTTACTACTGAGCAAGGATATCCAAGAGTTATAGGATATAAAATTAAAAAGGAAAGTGAAATTTTTAATTATGAATTTAGAAACATTGAAATATGCAAAGAAGACAAAAAAATAACTATACAGGTAAGAGGGGTAAAAGAGATAATTCCTAGAAAGTTTTCTTATCTTTTATCTAAACACCTACTTAACAAACAAATTGTAGACGTTAATGGGAAAAAAGTAGTTAAAGTTAATGATTTAACTATGACAAAGGTTGGCGGAGAAATAAGAGTTATAGCTGTAGAATCAGGAATTATTGCTGCAGCTAGAAAATATAAATTAGATGGCATAATTAAATTTTTTTATAATATATTAGGTAAAAAACCTCAAGATAATAGTATAACATGGGAAAGCGTTCAATCACTTGAGATGGTGGATCACAGCCTGAAATTAACGCAGCCGTATTCAAAACTTACTAAACTTCATCCAGCAGATCTTGCAGATATTTTAGAGGGGCTCGATACATCCGCTCGAAATAAAATTTTTGAAAGTTTAGATAAAGATTTGGCGGCACATACACTTGAGGAATTGCAGCCAGAGGTTCAAGCGGATATTTTAAGTACTATTAATAATCTACTTGCACAAGAAATTTTAGATGAAATGCCTAATGATGAGATTGCCGATATTTTAGATGAAATGAATGAAGAAGATGCAGAAAAAATTCTTTTAAACTTTAATAAAGATGATGAAGAAGAAATTAGGAAACTTATGAATTATGAAGAGGAAGTTGTTGGTAGCATAATGAATAAGGACTTTATATCTTTTAATGTAAATATTACGGCTAGTGCAACTATTGAAATTTTAAGAGAACTTCAACCTGAAGATGAGGTAATTCATTATATCTACATAGTAGATGAGGACCAAAAACTTCAAGGAGTTATTTCTTTAAGAAATTTAGTACTTTCAGCTCCTATGAGGAAACTTAAAGATATTATGGATGATAAAGTTATTAAAATAAAAGATAGTCAAGATATAGAGGAAGCTGTTGAAATAGCACTTAAATATGATTTGATATCTTTACCTGTAGTGGATATTGATGAAAAGTTATGTGGAATAGTAATTATGAACGATATTATTGAAGAACTATTGTCGCCAAGATGGAAAAGAAAACTTAAGAAAATTATATAAAAAATACATGAAAAAATACACTATAGCTTATATTAGCATAGTGTATTTTTTTTGGGATTAAGCACAAACTAATACTGTTAATAACATTTACATATTGTTATTGAAGGAGGAATAGGTTTGAAGCTTAAAAAACATTTATTTAAAAGATGTTGCGCAGTAATTATGATTATCTTAATAACATATTTTTCAAGTGAAGTCTATTTTAATATTTATAGCAAGCAAGCTATAGCTCAGGTTTATAAATATGGATCGCGTGGTGAACAAGTTAAACAAATTCAAACTAAATTAAAAAAATGGGGATATTACAATGGAGGTATTGATGGAATATATGGCTACAATACATATCTTTCTGTTAAAGCTTTTCAAAAGAGTAATGGATTAAAAGCAGATGGAATGGCCGGTAATTCAACACTCGTAGCCATAGGTCTCCCTGCTAGCACAAAAGCTACTGGATCACCTTCTAGTAAAAATGTAACAAATAATAAAGATGTAGAATTATTAGCAAGACTTATAAATGGCGAGGCTAGAGGAGAACCATACGAGGGTCAGGTGGCTGTCGGAGCTGTTATTTTAAATAGAACATCAGATGCAAGATTTCCATCTACAATAGCAGCAGTAATTTATCAACCAGGGGCATTCACAGCGATTGTTGATGGACAAATAAATGCAAAAATTGAAGAAAGCTCTACGAGGGCAGCAAGAGATGCATTAAACGGGTGGGATCCTTCTGGAGGGGCTGTATTCTATTTCAATCCTTCAACAAGTACCAATAAGTGGATATGGTCACGGACACTTATAAAAATAATTGGTAAACATAGATTTTGCAGTTAATTAACCATCACAACAAATTTGAAAAGAGCTACCTAATAATATAAAATTTATTAGGTAGTTTTTTTATAAAAACTAGTAAAACTTTATATTTTATTGGAACTTATTGTTAATATGTAAGTATATAAGTGTATTACCATATAAGTTATCATTATTTATATTATGGTATAATCTTAATAAGTATGTGCAATTAGTTCACATATTCTTTATACATATTTTACAAAAAACTGGTAAAACATGCAACTAAATACAAGGAAACACGTATATTATGTGAATTGTTTTTTTTAAAACCAGTGGTATTTATAAAAAAACAAATTATGATGGGGGTACGGTTTAATGTCAAGTAAGTTCGAACAACTGTATGACATGTACTACAATTGTGTTTACAGATATATTTTTGTTTCTGTAAAAAACAAATGGAATGCAGAGGATATAATTGCTACTGTGTTTACTAAAATATATGAAAACAAAGATAAAATTACTGATGTAGAAACAAGCAAGAATTGGATATTTAAAATAGCTCATAATGCTATTATAGATTTTTATAGAAAAAACAGTAAAATAATTCCTATAGAAAGCTTTTTAGACAGAGGTGACGAGGATTTCGGATATGAAAATATAGTCATTAGAGACGAATTTGATGGCATAAAAAAAATAATTGACACGTTACCAGAAGATACAAAAAGAATGCTTTATTTGAGGTTTTATGGTGGTCTAAAATTTAGAGAAATTGCAGAAGCTGTAGATATAACAGAAAGTACTGTTAAGTCTACCATTTCGCGGGCTATAAAAAAGATTAAGAAGAGTTATGAACATAGTTTAGGAGGTGAGGTAATTGGAAATAAATGAAAACAGTATTGAGAAATCATTGTGTGATGACGCAGCAGAGATTCTTATTGATGAGGAATTTAAATCAGATTTAAAGAATAAAATAATATTTACCGGTAAATATAACAATATTACTAGGCATCCTAAACATAAAAGAAATTTTAAAGCTAGACAATCTATAAATTGCCTAGCTTTCTAAAATTACTTTATTCTTGCTTACAGTATTTAATTATTAAATTTAGAGTGTTTAATATAGAGTCCATATGAGTTCTTTCATAACCGTGAGAAGCAAAAATTCCAGCACCTATTAAAGCTGTTTTTATATCCCAACCAGCTTTTAAAGCTGCAGAAGCATCAGAACCATAGTGAGGATAAACATCAATTTTATAATCTATGTTTTCTTTTTTACATATTTGCGTTAGTTTCTTTCTAAGGCCCAGATCATAGGGCCCTGATGAGTCTTTAGCACAAATACTTGTGTATCCCATACAGAAAATAGTTTTATTTGAAAAAATACGCAAAACTAATATATTTTTTGAATTATATTATGCCGACACAGAGCGTTTCGTTGAATATTAGATATTATGAAAATCTGTAAATAGGTGATGGGAAGACAATGAAGCGTTTTTGCTATATAATTTAATTAGGTACCCATAAGTAAAATCTATATATTTGCATTATAAGGAATAGATTAAAAATAAATTCTTCTTTATATGTATAGATAATAAATAAAAATAGAGTAAAGGAATCGTTCTGAGCATAATTATTTGAGGAGGAACTAAGAAACATAATTATATTTTTTAGAAGGAGAATAATAATGGGGAAAATAATAGAATTTAGTACTTTTAAAAAAACATATGATTTTGTAACACAAAATGAGACTTCTGATATTGGTACTATAAAGACTAAAAACAGATTATATATTTTAATTGGTATACCAGGTTCAGGAAAAACTTATTATGCAAATAATAAATTAAAGAAGATAAATACTGTAATTGTGTCAAGTGATGAAATCAGGAAAGAGCTAACAGGAACATATGAATTTTCATATGAGACTAATGAACAAGTGTTTAGGATTGCTAAAAGTGCAATTAAAGACGCTTTGTTACATGGATTTGATGTCGTGTTTGATGCAACTAACACTATTAGAGAATATAGAATAAGCTTTCTTAGAATTGCTAAAGACACTAACAACGATATAATTGCGATTGTTTTTAAAACCCAACTATCAGTATGCCTAAAAAGAAATTCAACCCGTAATATTGAAAGAATTGTTCCCGAACATGTTATTATAGGTATGTCTACATACGACTCAAACATCTGTAAAAGCGAAGGGTTTTGTGAAGTCCATTTTGTTAATTCTTCTTTAAATAAAAACTAGATAGATACAAATATCATTGTGGTGTTTTTTTACGATAGTTTAATATTGTCAAAAATAACTAGTTTAGTAAATGAGATTTAACATCACTTTTTTTAATTTATTATACTTGTTGTCTTATAATGTGATTGGTATGTTTTACAAAAGCTTTTATTAATATTATATTAAGTACTAACTATTTATATATACCTATCTATACTCTTGGGATAAATTTAGTATTGATTTAATAAAATAAATTCATTTATAATATTTAACTTCCTATTGTAAGAATAGCACTAAACCGCTATCGCGGTGGTAAACCAAAATTAATTTAGCAACTATAATTGAAACTTATAATATAATTATATCAGCTTCTTTCTTGTATACAACTCCCTTAGAATGGAAAAGATCTAACTTTAAAGGAGATGTTTTATTTATGACAAAAGAACAAGTTTTAGAAAAATTAAAGTTTGATGTAGAACTCAGAGGTTTAAGCAAACATACTCAAGATGAGTACTATTCCAAATGCAAAATCTATCAAAACCACTTTAATAAGCCCGCAACCGAACTAGGTGAAGAAAACATTAGAGAATTTCTACACTTTCTCACAACACAAAAAAAGCTTTCCTCTGGAAGTGTTAATACATATAATAGTGGACTTCGTTTTTTATATGGAGTAATTTTAAATATTAATTTAAACTGCAAATGAATACCTCGTCACCGTAGACACCGTAAATTCCCCAATATTCTCACTCAAGAAGAAATTCAAGCCCTCTTTAATGTCTGTGATAATTTAAGAGATAAATCAATTTTAATGACTCTTTATGGTGCCGGATTAAGACTTAGCGAAGTCTCTTGTCTAAAAGTTTCAGATGTAGATAGCAAGAAAATGCAACTCTTAATACGTAATGGAAAAGGCTCCAAAGATAGATATGCATTACTTTCACAAGATAATTTGGAAATACTAAGAGATTACTGGAAAGCATATCATCCTAAAGAATGGCTTTTTTATAGCAGAATAAATACTGGTACCCATATTAGCCCCAGATCAGTGCAAAATATATTTCATAAATACATAGCTAAAACAAATATCACTAAGTCAGTTACAGTTCATTCTGTAAGACACAGTTTTGCAACTCACCTACTTGAGTCAGGCGTAAGCATATTCCATATTAAACAACTTCTTGGCCATTCCGATATCAGCACAACCTGTTTTTATTTGCATATGATAAAAATTGAATCATTAAATGTAAAAAGTCCTCTGGACATGTTGAAAAAATTAAAGAAAGAAAATGAGAAAAACCAATGATTGAGGTTCAAGATATTCTTCAACAATATGGCACAGAATATCGTGAAAAACATAAGCTTTCGCTTGTTCAACTCAAGGCTATGTCTGCAATTGAAAAATGTAGAACATCTCAATTAGGCGGTCATATAGACAAATGTGAAAACTGTGGCAGTACTCAAACTTCTTACAACTCTTGTCGTAATAGACACTGCCCTAAATGTCAAAGTCTTGCTAAAGAACGTTGGATTGACTCTCAAAAAAACAACTTACTTAATATTGGATACTTTCATGTGATATTTACCATTCCTGATACCATAAATTTGATAGTATATCAAAATCAAAAGGAGCTTTATACTCTTTTATTTAAAGCTGTCGCTGAAACTCTTACAGAATTAGCCTCAGATAAAAAATATCTAGGTGCATCACTTGGATTTACCTCTATTCTACATACGTGTTATTCCGATTTTTTTATTATTCCGTTTTTATTCTAAGATACTTAAAATCAGCATGTATAATTGAATAGAAGCTGGTGTATCTGTGAAATATATCGGAATAATATATCGACTGACTATTTTAGCTTATGGCTAAACTTACAATAAGATAAAATAGGAGGAGTTAATATGCAACAAGTAACCTTGGATGAAATAATCCAACAAGCATTAAATTTAATGAAAGATTTAGGTAATAGCAAATCTAATTTAATAAGATCTAACAATCGTCTCTTTAGACATATTCAAAAATATTATGTTGAGCATGGTGAAACTTTGTTCAGTATGAATTTATTAGAATGCTATCAAAAATATCAGGAGAATCGGCTAAAGTGCAAACTAATAGGAAGATGTTACTATACGGTACTGATTAGATCTGTCAAAATACTTATTGAAGTCTATCAGATGGGTACATTTAAGTGGAGATTCTATGGGTTAGGACCTGAGTTTAAGGTGAACTCATATTTCCAAAATTGTATAGATAGATTCTTAAGTACTTTGTACCGAAGTACGGAAACCAAGAGACATATGGATTCAAAAATTAGAAGATTCATGAGTTTTCTTGAGAATCGAGGTCAAAAAGATTTTTCTTTGTTAGGTTCAAGTGATTTGACAGAATATTTATCATTTATTTATCCATTTAATAGAGGAGACATGGGACATACCGTTCATGCATTGCGTATTTTTATTAATTTTCTTGTTAGTAGTGGCATTGTGATAAATGAAAATTTAACGGCTCCATTACAGAAACCTGCGCCACCCAGAAAACATGTTGTACCATGTTTTACACAAGATGAAGTCCTAAGAATTATGAATGAGGCAGACAGGAATTCACTAATTGGCAAACGGGATTACGCTATAATGTATCTAGCATCACATACTGGGCTGAGGGCTATCGATATTGCAAATTTAAAGTTTAAAAATATTGATTGGATAAATGACAAAATCAACATTACTCAGAAGAAAACGGGTGGGTATTTATCTCTTCCACTGGAATCTAATACAGGCAGTGTAATAGCTGATTACATATTGAACGGGAGACCTGAATCTCAATCAGAACATATTTTTTAAGAATATTTTCTCCGTATACCAAACTAGGTAACAACCGTTCTGTAGGCATTATTATTGAAAAATATATGAGGATGGCAAACATTATCCATAAAGCATATGATGGAAAAAGTTTTCACGCTTTACGTAGATCAATGGCAACATGGATGCTAGAATCGGATATTCCGCTTTCAACTATTTCACAAGTGCTAGGGCATAAATCTATGAATTCAGCCAAGCCATATCTTTCAATGAGCGAGAGAAAACTCTTTGAATGCGCACTCGGATTCGAATCCATTCCTATTGAGAAAGGGATATATTCATGAATATATTATTTAAAAGCGGATTAGCAGACTCTATGGAAGCCATGATAAAATATAAGGAATCTTTAGGATATTCCAGAGTTACTTATGAACCATACTTCAGAATGATTGACAAGTTTTGCTCTGAAAATTATGCTCAAGAAACTAAACTAACAAAAGAATTAGTGTTGAAATGGTCGCAGTTACATCCTCGGCAACAAGCAAATGGATTCAGAAGAAGAATGATTGCTATTCGTGAATTGGGAAAATATCTAAATGCTGTTGGAATTGAGGCGTATATTTATCCTTCTGAATTCCTAAGCAAAACCCAAAAGTTTGAGCCTTATATCTTTACGGATTATGAATTAAAAGCATTCTTCAACGCCACTGACATTTTTCCTTGGAGTAAAAATGCACAATACAATCACTATGTTGTACCTGTTATTTATTGGTTAATCTACACCTGCGGCTTAAGACCGGGTGAAGTAAGAAACATTAAATGCACAGATGTAAATCTGGCAACTGGGAGAATCTATATACGTGAAAGCAAATCATATAAAGATCGTATTGTAATAATGTCGGAAGACATGCTACTGCTGTGCAATAAATATGAAGAAACAATTAAATCTGTATTTATTAATAGGGAATACATCTTTACTAACTCAAAGGGTACAATTATCAGCAAGCAGTCATTAATAGATCATTTTAAGAGATGCTGTACAAAATGCTCTCAGGGAAACAGAAAACCACGAGTATACGATCTCCGTCATAATTATGCTACAAGAAGATTTATGAAATGGCTGGATGAAGGACGGGATTTATATACGGCATTACCTTACCTAAGCACATATATGGGACACTATGACTTTTCACAAACTTCTTATTATATTCACCTGATTCCTGAAAGACTCATCCATTCAAAATCAATAGATTGGAACCGCTTCTCGAATTTAATACCGGAGGTGAAGATGTGATGAAAAAGCTCAATGATGAAGGCTTATTCCAGTTGATTCATGATTTTTTGAAAATATATATGCCCATCCAGAAACATACGAGTACTAACACGATTAAATCATACAAAGAAACTTTAAATCTCCTTTTGGATTACATCACAAAAGTTAAGGGTATTCATATGGCTGATATATCATTTTCAAAAATTAATAGTCAAATTCTTTTCTGCTTTCTTGATTGGATTGAAAACGAACGTAATTGCAGCGTATCCACAAGAAACCAAAGATTAGCATGTATACGTTCATTCTATAAATATGCTAGTACAATGGATTTTACCCTTATGGCTTATAGAAATGAAATCTTAAAAGTGCCACTCAAAAACGATGACCACAAGAATATGGTAGTAAAATATATGTCCGAAAAAGCAATAAAGGCAATACTGAAACAACCTGATATTACCACAGATAAGGGTATTCGCGATCAGTTTTTCATGATTCTCATGTATGATACAGGTATTAGAGATCGTGAGATATTGGATCTTCATCTTAGAAATTTTGATGTTGAATCAAAAACGCCATGTGTCCATGTAACAGGTAAAAGCAATAAACAGAGAATCTTACCACTTATGCGAAGAACTATCGACCATTTTAATAAATATGTTAAAACCTATCATCAAGAGAATAATCCTGACCAATATCTATTCTATACAGTAAGGCATGGAATAATTCAACAGATGTCTGACGACAACGTAGCAAGATTTATGGACATCTATAGCCATAAAGCGAAGCTTGAATGTAATGAAGTCCCATATAATGTATATCCACATATGTGGCGACACTCGCGTGCCATTCACCTTTACAGGGCCGGAATGTCACTACCTTTGTTGGCAGAATGGTTGGGTCATGCACAACTGGAAACTACCCAGATTTATGCTTATGCTGATACAGAAATGAAACGGGAGGCTATAAAAAAAGCAACGGGTAAAATGAATCCGCTTATGGACATAGAAGAAAAAGCATGTTGGAAAAACGAAAATAGTGAAACTCTCATCAGAAAGCTCTATGGATTAAGATAATGTTATTCCGATTTTATAAATAAAACAACGTCATCGCTAAGCATATTTTCATACTATTAACGTTGACATGTATTAAAATCGGAATAATAAAAAAGTAGGAATAACACGTATTATCCCGATGTCGGAATAATACGTGGGGACAAAATCTTATGCACCATCCTCATATTCATTGTATTGTACCCGGAGGAGGATTATCTTCAATAGGGAAATGGGTAAATAGCAGAAAAAAGTTTTTCATCCCAGTTAAAGAGTTATCTCGCAAATTCAGAGGCAAATTTATATATTATCTCAAACAACTATATTATAAAAACAAGCTTAAATTTTATGGTAGTCAAAAATATCTTTGTAATAATAATGAATTTGAAAAACTACTTTCCTCTATTTATTCTAAGGAATGGGTTGTTTACTGCAAACCGCCTTTTAAAGAAGCCGCATGTGTAGTTGAATATTTAGGTAGATATACTCACAGAGTTGCTATATCAAATAA
>ERZ1463035.11-NODE-11-length-41600-cov-13.489373_pt1 | contig 41600 bp, 43 predicted proteins | sample MGYA00564486_ERZ1463035 | MGnify/ENA primary metagenome ERZ1463035 (study PRJEB39244, sample SAMEA3635149) | Helicobacter pylori | study: EMG produced TPA metagenomics assembly of PRJEB11511 data set (Assembly of a 5300-year-old Helicobacter pylori... | reverse complement strand
GGATTTAAAGATCTTCTTTTTGTGCTGTAAAAAAATAAAAGAATACTAAAAAAAAACATTAAAAGAGTAACTTCTTAATGTTTTTATTAAAATTATTTTTAAAAAAAGGCTGTCTCTTAAAATGATTTTTTAATCATTTTGAGACAGCCCCTTAATGTATGAGAATGAATTTTTGTGATACCAACATATCATATAGAATTTTACATAGATTGATTTATAAATATAATTATATAGATCAGCTAGTTAAAGTCTACTATTAGTTTAAACTTTATTTAAACTAATTTTAAGCACAACAAAAAGATCATTTGAAAACACGGGTAATGTAAAAAAATGGATATTAGGCAATGAATTGAGCCACTTGAGTGTTTTGGTTTTCTAAAAACATTCTCTGGTGTAATTTTGGATCTCTAACTTGATACTCTTCTTGATTTCTTAAAACAGCAAACAGGTATTTAATAAGCTTATGCATAACTGCAACCAAAGCTACTTTTGTCTTTTTATCATTTAGGTTTTCTTGATAGTATTTAAGTAAAACAGGATTAGTGTCCTAACCATTACGTTTCATTCTAATGGAAACTAATGCAGCTGCATATAGAACTTTTCTGCCAAACCTTATGCCACGTTTAAACATTTTAACTCTATCACCCTTAAATTTACCAAATTCATTAATAGCAGTATTATATCCAATACTTGGTATGGACATTAACAACAATATATTTTTGCGGAAAGCAAGAGTCATTTCATCACTGTCTATGAAACATTTAAATTTCCTTGTTTTTGTTACAATTAGTAACAAAAGGATTGATAATGAAAGTCTCAAGCTTCTTATTTTTGATAAAGTGGAAAAGAGTTAGATGATACACACCTGTGGATTCCATAAAGAACACAGGCATGGTGGAAAATTCTTCTTCTGATTTTTTTATTTGCTCTATTAAGTAGTTAAAACCAAGTGCTGTATGGAAAACTTTAAAAGGGTTTTTATATTGACTACCGCCAGGAGCAAGAATTGAAACAAGAGAGAATTCAGAAGCAACATCAATGCCTACTACAAGACTATTTAAGTGTTTTGACATATATAACATCTCCTTTTATAAAAGTGAGATAGAGTAGAGATTCAACTTCTATCAATGAGGCTGCAACCTCTTTTGTGACACGGGTAGTTCCAAAGTTTACCCAGGTCCCCAAAGATGAATTTCAGAGAGAGTTATTGTTAGTCTTACAAAAATATTTATGATTTTTTTATTTGTAAAGTTACATAATAATTATAAAAAGGTTTTATAAAGCCCTATAAATAGTTGGATAGTAACGATTGTGTAAATTGTATTATACAAAAGTTTATATTGACATTGTGTAAATGTTGACCTAAAATATAGTTGTAACGCAACAATAACGTTATATGATATACTTTAGTGGGACAAATATAACTTTAGATAGGAGATATTTATATGCTAGGTTTATCAGAAGAAGTTAAAAAAGAGTTAGAAGAACGTATTTTCCCATTTTTGAGTAATTTAGCCGATTACAAAAATGGTGGATTTTATGGATATGTAGGCTATTAATATGCAATCTTACGGTCATGATATTGAAGGCACTTGGTTAATTGATAGAGCTGCAGAAGTATTAGAAGATAATGATTTAATTAATAGTACCCATGCTTATACCCTTAAAATAGCAGAAAATATTCATAAAAGTGCATACTCTCCTTTAGGTGTAATTAATGAGACTGTAAAAGGAATCACAGATGGTGGAAGAGTTTGGTGGGTTCAGGCAGAGTCTATTGTAGGCTTTTATAATGCCTATGGAAAAACGGGAGATAGTAAGTATTTAAAAGCAGCACAAGATCTTTTTAATTATATAGAAAAATTCCTTGTTGATAAAAAGGAAAATAGTGAATGGAATTGGAAGTTAGATGTAAATAATAAACCTATTGATAACATGCCTATTGTTGAACCGTGGAAATGCCCATATCATAATGGAAGAATGTGTATAGAAATTATTGAAAGGATGGCGAAGCGTTGTGAAAGAAAAGTATCTTAAGGAACTTGAAAAATATAATTGCCTTGTTAATAGAAAAAACATTGAAACACAAGAATATAACGGAATTTATAAGCGTTATAAGTATCCTGTTTTAACTAGGAAACATGTACCACTTAGTTGGAGATATGATTTAAATGAAGAGTCCAACCCGAATTTTATTGAGACTCTAGGAATTGATGCTGTATTTAATCCGGGTGCTATAGAATTAAATGGTGAATTTTATTTGGTAACAAGAATGGAAGGTAGCGACCGTAAATCATTTTTTGCAATAGCAAAGAGCAATAATGGAATAGATAATTATAAATTTATAAATTATCCTGTAGTAATTCCAGATACATGTATTGGTGAAACAAATTTATATGATATGAGACTAACTAAACATGAAGATGGCTTTATCTATGGCATATTTTGTTCTGAAAGAAAAGATCCCAGTGCAAAAATGGGAGACTTATCTTCCGCAATCGCAGAGGCTGGAATAGTTAGAACAAAAGATTTAAAAACTTGGGAAAGAATGCCCAATCTTAAAACGCCTTCACCTCAGCAGAGAAATGTAGTTCTACATCCTGAATTTGTAAATGGGAAATACCTATTATACACTCGTCCTATGGATGGATTTATAGATACCGGAAGCGAAAGTGGAATATGCTTTGGTTACAGTGATACTATGGAAGATGCTGTGATTAAAAAAGAAACAGTACTAAGCAAAAGAACGTATCATACAATTACAGAATCAAAAAATGGAGCTGGTTGTGTGCCTATAAAGACAAAGAAAGGTTGGATTCACATTGCTCATGGGGTGAGGAATACGGCTGCAGGGCTTAGGTATGTTATTTACTTGTTTGTAACAGATTTACTTAATCCTGAAAAAGTAATAGCAAATCCAGGTGGTTATTTAATTGCACCTCTTGGAGAAGAACGAGTTGGAGACGTATCTAATGTAGTATTTACCAATGGAGCTATTGCAAAAGATAATGGAGATGTGTTTATATATTATGCATCTTGTGATACAAGGATTCATGTGGCAACAACTACTGTTGACCTGCTACTAGAATATGCATTTGCAACTCCTACAGATCCTCTACGTTCATATGATTGTGTTCAGCAACGTATTGAACTTATTAAAAAGAACATAGAAGGAGGAGCAGAAAATGAGTAAAGTTAAAATTATTGGAGATGCTATGAAAAATATGCCATAGCAGGATAAACCTTCACTTTGTGATGGGGTAGTATGGAGACATGATGGGAATCGTATTATAGGTTGGAATCCAACACCAAGAACTGCTCGTGTTTATAATAGTTCAGTAGTACCATATGGTGATGGTTTTATAGGAATATTTAGAGCGGACCTTAAGCATGGTAAACCACAATTGCATATAGGTCATAGTTTGGATGGTTTAAAATGGGATATTGAAAATGAAGAAATTCATTGGAAGGATGAGCAAGGTGTTTTATATGAGCCAGCATATTCTTATGATCCAAGACTTGTGAAAACAGGGGATACTTATTATATCATATGGTGCTCAGATTTTGCAGGTGCAGCTATTGCAATAGGGAAAACAAAAGATTTTAAAGATTTTACTAGACTAGAAAATCCATTTATTCCTTTCAATAGAAACGGCGTGTTATTCCCAAGAATGATAAATGATAAGTATAGGTTACTTAGTAGACCGAGTGACAGTGGACACACCATTTGGAGATATCTTCATAAGTGAAAGCCCAGATTTAATTTATTGGGGAAGACATAGAAGAGTTATGGCGAGTGGTGGAGCTGGATGGTGGCAAGCAACTAAGATAGGAGCTGGTGCTGTACCAATAGAGACTACTGAAGGGTGGCTATTATTTTATTATGGTGTTTCAGGAACCTGTAACGGATTTGTTTACAGTTTTGGAGCTGTAATACTTGATATAAATAATCCTTCTAAGGTTCTTTATAGAACAAGGGATTATATTCTTACTCCTGAGAAAGAATATGAAACTACAGGTTTTGTTCCAAATGTTGCTTTTCCTTGTGCTACATTACATGATTCAGAAACTGGAAGAATTGCTATATATTATGGAGCGGCTGATACTTACCTTGCAGTTGCATATTGTGATGTTAATGAACTTGTACAATATATAAAAGCTAATTCCGAATTAGCACCTGGGGATGCCGAGGAATATAGATAGTTTACTTCACTATATAATAATTATATAATAAATCCTTAAATCGTGTTAACTTGAGATTTAAGGATTTTTTTATAAATAAAAAGGAGCAATATTATGGAATACATAAAAGGGTTTACCTGGGGAGCATTTAATCATAGAGGGGATTATCTTAGAGAAGAGGCCTTAAACTCTTTAAATCTACTTGTGAAACGAACTGGAGTAAATTCAGTAGTAATTGCACCAGCGGGAATTCAAAATAAAGCACAATCTACCTTTATTGATTATGAGGGTGAATATACGGTTAGTGACGAAGAGCTAATAATGGTAATAAATAAATTTCATAAGATGGGGATAAAGGTTATATTAAAACCAACTGTAAATTGTAAGGATGGTACTTGGAGAGCTCACATAAATTTCTTTGATATAGATGTACCTTGTGAACCTAAATGGAGCGATTGGTTTAAAAGTTATGATAAGTTTATAATTCATTATGCAAATATTGCTCAGAAGACTGGTTGTTTTATGTTTGTAGTCGGTTGTGAAATGGTGCAGGCACAAAAGAGAGAACAAGAATTTAGATCACTAGTTTCATATGTAAAAGAAGTTTATAGTGGACTAATTACTTATAATACTGATAAATATCAAGAGGATCAAGTTAAATGGTGGGACGCTATTGATGTTATATCCTCAAGTGGATATTATCCTATTAATGATTGGGATAGTCAGTTAAATCGTATACAAAAGGTAGTTGAAAAATACAATAAGCCATTCTTCTTTATAGAAGCTGGTTGCCCAAGTAGAGTTGGTTCGTCGTTGATTCCAAATGATTGGGAGCTTCAAGGCGCAGCGAGTATAATAGAACAAGAAAGTTATTATAAAGTTATGTTTGAAAAAACTAAGGATATTTCGTGGATAAAGGGTTTTGGATTATGGGATTGGCAGTCAAGATTATATGACGAGAATAAGGCTAAAGAGGATAATAGTTATGGAGTTTATGGGAAACCAGCAGAAAAAATAATAAAAGATTTTTATGAGTCCAAGTAAATATTAAAAATTACGCTATGTACTACTATAAATAATATTTTAGTGAAAAGAGATGTTTATAATGGAATTAGAGGTGTTTAAGTATCGTAGGGTTCTTAATAGAACCCTTGAAGCTATTAAGAGAGGAAAGTTGACTATAGGATTTATAGGTGGATCAATTACTGATTCAAGAGGTAGAAATAGATGGCCTGAACCTGTAACATCATGGTTTATGGATAAGTTTCCAAATGTTAAAATAATTGTTGAGAATGCAGCAATTGGTGGTACGGGAAGTGAACTAGCTGTATTTAGAGCGAAAAGAGATATAATAGAAAGAAATTGTGACCTGATTTTTGTTGAATTTGCTGTAAATGATAATGATTTGCCTAGAGAGAAAACTATGAGAACTAGGGAAGGACTTTTAAGAAAGTTATTAGTAAAGGGAAAGAGTGATTTAGTTTTATCATACACATTTTGCATGGAAATGTATGATGAAATGATTAATAGTAAGGTCCCATCCACAATTAAAGATTTTGAAATTTTAGCAAAACATTATGATATAAGTTCTGTATGGATGGGTCTTTATGCATTAGATGAAGTAATGCGGGGGCTCATAAGGATGGAAGAATGGGTTCCAGATGGACTTCATCCAGACCTTCGTGGGAGTTATGCATACGGGCAAAGTATAATTAAATTTTTAGAGAAAGAATTAGTTACTAAGGCTAATTTTGAAATGAATGATGTAGAATATATAATTCCAAAACCTTATAATGCAAAAAACTGGGAAAAATCTTATTTGCTTCCTTTATCAAAAGTGAAGTTGAAAGGCCCTTGGACAACTAGAAGATGAACAACCATTCAATGGATGGACCAAGTACTTGATACTTCTGTTAGCGGGTCAGAATTATCATTTTTATTTAATGGACGCGGTCTTGTACTTGGGTTTGATTTTGGCAAGCTTTCAGCAGATTTTGAGTACCTTTTAGATGATGGGAAGTGGGTGCAAATAAAGTGGTATTGTCCTGAGTGGTGTGGAAATGATGGATGGTATAGAGTCTTCTATATAGGAGATGATTTAGAAAACATAGAACATAATTTTGAGCTTAAAGTTATAAATAGTAGCCGTGGTACTAATTTTAGATTAGCTATGATTGGAGTAGTGCTATAGTAGGGGGGAGAAAATGAGTGAGTTTATAACATATGAATCAAAATGTAGTGATAAAGCGGGCGTAAGATATATAGGCAGATTTGATTATAGTGATGCTTCCGGACCTAAATTTGCATGGTCTGCAAGTACCATGTATGCAAAGTTTTATGGGAGGAGTGTTTCTGCAAAACTTAGATCCTTTGGTGATAATTATTTTCTTATAATTATAGATGGAAAAGTTGTCATTAATTCTTTGAAATTAAGTGATGGGGAAGAAAAAATATTTTTACTCGCATCAGATCTAATTTTAGGTTAACATGAAGTAAGCATTGTAGTGCGCACAGAGTATTATTTAGGAACCGCTCAGTTTTTAGGATTTGATTTTGATAAAGGATGGATACTGCCACCGGATGCACCATTAAAAAGAAAAATAGAAATTATTGGAGACTCTATAAGCTGTGGATTTGGGAATGAAGCTTTTAATAGAGATATAGAATATAGTCCTAAATATGATAACTCATATTTATCTTATGGATCTATAGCTGCAAGATATCTTAAGTCGGAATATACAATTGTTGCACGTTCAGGATTTGGACTGATAAGAAGTTATGATGGAAATAAATTGAATATACTTTCGCCGATATATTCACGTATTCTGCCAGACACATATGACATATGGCAGTTTGAAAGCTTTATTCCTCAAGTTGTAGCCATAAATCTTGGAACTAATGATTTTAGTGCTGATTTTATTCCAGACAGAGAGGAATTTACATTAGCGTATATTAATTTAGTAAATAAGATCCACAAAAATTATAACAAAGCAAAGATAATTTGCGCTATAGGTCCTGTAATAGATGGAAAGGCGCTTGCGGTAACTAGGGATTATATAAAAAATGATGTGGTTAATAAACTAAATAAGGAAAATAATATTAGTGATAAGTGGTTATATTTTCTGGAATTTGAGCATCAGGTAGAACGTGATGGTTATGGTATTAATGGACATCCTAGTTTAAAGACACATGAGATAATGGGTAAACATTTAGCTGATTTTATTCGTGAGACTATAAAGTGGTAAAACTATTGAGAAAATTTTATTTATATAATATCTTTTACTGCTATGATAATCGGTTTATACTATATGGTAGATAATAATATATATTACAATGAATTGAATACATTAATCTATTCAATCCATTGTAATTAAAATATTTATCAAAAACATTTATTTTAAGAAATTTATTTTATTAAGAAATTAAACTGAATTACTACATCTTAATAATTACTGTTAATAGTTTCTGCTTTTATAACTGCAGAGTCTAAAGACATACCAGTAAAATACTGTGCATTTAAAAATCGCCCATTTTTTTTATCATCTACAAACGCACCAACTACTATTCCTGGAATACAGCTTTCTACTGCATTTGGTGCATGCTTACCACCTAAATCTGTTCTACACCAACCTGGATCTGTTAAATTAATCATAACATCAGTACCTTCAAGCTTAGAACCTAAATCCTTCGTGAATTTATCAAGTGCCGCTTTACTTGCTGAATATCCTGCCTGCTCAGGCTCATTAATAATTCCACTTGTTGTATTGATGACACGTCCAAAACCTCGCTTAATCATTTTTGGAATTAAACGATAACAAATTGTTATAGCTGCTATAAAGTTGATTCGAAAACTTATATCAAAATCTTCTATTGGAGTTTTAAAATAATCTGTTCTATAGGCAATTTGTACGGCTGCATTATTAAAAACAATATCTACAACTGTTTGATTAGCATCTATTTCATCTAGCATGGCAATTACTTCTTGGTTGTTAGAAAGTTCTGCTTGCACACAATATGCATTAACACCAAAAGCTTTTACTTCACTTTCTACAATTTTTGTATGTTCTAAATTTCTACTATGTAAAATAAGATTGCATCCTTGCTTTGCCATGAAAATAGCTATTTGGTAACCTATTCCTCTGTTTGCACCTGTAATAAGTGCCCATTTACCTTTTACATTAACCATATTATTACTTCCTTTCGATTAGGTATATAAATATTTGAATTATATTATGGCTTAATACTATACGCCTATTGTTGAGTTGTCAATAATATGATATTATCATATATAAGAATATTAACATAGAAAGGAAAACATATGAGTACATTAATTTATCCAATAGTTAAACAAGAAAATGGTTTGCCATTTGTAGTTTGTGGAATAGGATCACAAGCAGATCAATGCCATATTGTAAGAAATGAAGGCTATAATCTTTGTCAAATTATATTTTGCATAAAAGGAAAAGGAATTCTTAAAACTAATCAACAGGAATATGAGATAACAGAAGGAACTTATTTTTATTTGAAACCACAGGAAACTCATGAATATTACAAGACTACAGAATATTGGTCGACGGATTGGTTACTTTTTACTGGCGAAAATATACAAAATACGTTAAGCAAACTTGGTTTTTCAAGATCTTGTATAGGTAACTTTAAAAGTAATAGCAACATTAAAAATATATATGATAATATATTAAGTACACAAAAAGGAAATGATTCTTTAAAAGGATTTATTTCATCATATCTATTATATGGACTTTTAATTGAATTATTTCGGACTTCAAGTAATGAAACAGACTTAAATCGTACTCAGGATACGTCAATAATAGAGCCTACTATAAATTATATTAATATACATTTTTCAGAGGAGATTTCCCTTGAAAATCTTGCAAAATTTGTACATATCACTCCTCAACATTTATGTAAGGTATTTAAAAAACGATTGTATATGCGTCCTTTTGAGTATATTGCAAAAAGAAGAATCCAAGAATCTAAAAAATTGCTTATAAATGGAAATATATCTGTTAAGGACATAGGTGAATCAGTGGGATATAAGGATTGTAGCTATTTTTGCGCTATATTTAAAAAATATGTATTTATTTCACCTTCAGAGTTTAGAGGGTCTGTTAAAAATATTAAGTAAGTTATTATTGAATAGGTATATACCAATTCACCATTGATAATATATATGAACTATAGGTACAAAAGGTTATGAATAACTTAATTAATGGTTGTAATACTTTTGTAGTAGATTATTGACTTTTTATAAATTAAAGAAACTACAGATGTGATAGTATGGTAAAATAATATCAAAATAACAAATGGTAGCATAGGGGGTATTAAAATGAACAAATTCAAAGATGATTTTATATTTGGAACAGCTACAGCATCATACCAAATAGAGGGAGCAGTTGATGAAGGCGGAAGAATGCCGTCAATTTGGGATACGTTTTCAAAAAATAAGGATAATATTTTTATGGGTCATACAGGGGATATCGCTTGTGATCATTACCATAGGACTAAAGAAGATGTGGAAATTTTAGAAAATATAGGAGTGGATTCATATAGGTTTTCTATTTCATGGTCTAGAATATTTCCATGTAAGGATAAGGTTAATCCAGAGGGAATAAAATTTTATAAAAATTTAATTAAGAAATTAAAAGATAAAAAAATTACTCCAGCAATTACACTATATCATTGGGATTTACCCCAATGGGCTCAGGATTTAGGAGGCTGGGAAAATAGAGATTGCATATATTGGTTTAAGGATTATTGTACAAAAGTATTTGAGGAGTTTGGACAAGATGTATCTATGTGGATAACACATAATGAGCCCTTTTGTGCATCTATACTTGGAAACTATTTAGGAACACATGCACCAGGAAATAAAGACTTAAAAAAAGCATTAATAGTAGCTCACCATTTATTATTATCTCATGGTATTGTAGTAAGAACTTTTAGAAAGTTTAAATTTGAAAACAGTAGTATAGGAATAACTTTGAATTTATCACCAACATATGCAGTGTCAAATAAGCAGAAAGATGTAATAGCTGAAAAAATTAGTGATGGATATACTAATAGATGGTTTTTAGATCCATTGCTTAAGGGGAATTATCCAAAAGACATGGTTCAATTATACGAGAAAGAGGTTGGAGCACTAGATTTCATTGTTGATGGAGATTTAGATATTATATCTACTGATATGGATTTCCTAGGCATAAATTATTACACTAGAACTATTGTGGAATATGATGAACATTCACAGCTGAAATTTACAGGAGTAGAGGGCGAAAAAGAAAAAACTGCAATGGGATGGGAGAATAGCCCAGAGTCATTGTATGACTTACTCTCAAGAATAAAAGGAGAATATACAAGATTGCCACTTTATATTACTGAAAATGGTGCTGCTTATGATGATGTAGTTACAGAAGATAATAAGGTACATGATATAGAGAGAATAAATTTTATTAAGGCACATCTTGAAGTTATGCAAAAATTCATTAAGGATGGAGGAAACCTAAAAGGTTATTATTTATGGTCTCTCATGGATAATTTTGAATGGACATATGGGTATTCAAAACGTTTTGGAATAGTGTACGTAGATTATAATACGCAAGAAAGAATTATGAAAGATAGTGCAATTTGGTATAAAAATTTTATTAAAGATCGTAGTTTAGAAGTTTAATCTTTAGTAGTCAAGGCTGGTATACCTGCCTTAATTACTAAATACTTGAATTGGAGGGCTAATTGATGATAGCTATAATACTTGGAACCCACGGTAAGTTTTCCGAAGAAATGTTAAAATCAACAGAAATGATTTTAGGAAAGCAAGAAAACGTTGCTACAATAACTTATTTGCCAGGAGAAGGTTCAGATGATTTGATGAAAAAATATGAGGATGAAATAAAGTCTTTGCAGTGCGAAGCAGGTGTCCTTTTTATGGTAGATTTATTTGGTGGCAGCCCTTTCAATGCAGCTAGTAGGATAGTAGCAAAAGAAGAAAATATGGATATTGTAACTGGAATAAATATTCCTATGTTACTTGGTGTATTTTCAGCTAGAGAAGATTTAACTGTAGATAAACTTGCTCAAATAGCAATAAGTACTGGTCAGATGGGAATGAAATCGTTAAAAAAAACTTTAAAAAATACCAAAGAAAATGAAAAAAAAAGTAATGAGTAGAAATTATAATGGTACCTATAAGAAGGACACTTGAAAAAAGTGTTTGGACTATGGGTGTTTTTTTATCCATTATTATAGTGAAAATCATATAAAAAATTAAAATTTTCACATAAGTTGGTTTATTTTGGTGCAAATATTTATGTATTGATGGTAGAATGGTATTTGTCCTATATTCTTGTTTAGACAGATATTGAGGATAATAATCATATTAAGGGAAGTGAAACAAGGAATGAAATCTAAAAATAGAGGTATAGTAATTGCACTAATGGTAGCAATGTTCCTTGCAGCTGTAGAGGGTACAGTTGTAACTACTGCGATACCAACTATAGTTAAAGAGCTAAATGGGTTTGAACTTATAAGTTGGGTTTTTTCTGCCTATTTATTGACATCTGCAATTTCTACACCAATATACGGGAAATTATCTGATTTATATGGAAGAAAAAACATTCTATCTATTGGAATTATAATTTTTATAGTTGGAAGCTGTCTTTGTGGGATATCACAAAGTATGTATCAACTTATAGCATCTCGCGGCATTCAAGGACTAGGTGCAGGAGCAATATTTACAGTCACTTATACAATAGTGGGTGATATTTTTACGGCTAAAGAAAGCACGAAGGTTCAAGGATGGATAAGCACAGTGTGGGGAATAGCAAGTTTAGTTGGACCCTTTTTAGGAGGCTTTTTAATAGAAAATATTTCTTGGAACTGGATTTTTTTTATAAATGTACCTTTTGGAATAATATCTATAGTGCTTTTACAAAAGAACTTAATTGAAACTGTTGAAAGGAAGAAACACAAAATAGATTATGTAGGTACATTACTATTTTCTTTTGCAATTATAATATTTTTACTGGGTAGTTTATCTGGTGGTAAAATGAATATCATAATAGCGATAGTTGTTACAATTGTTTTATTAGTTTTATTCTATTATGTAGAAAAGAAAGCACAGGAACCCATTATACCCTTTGATATTTTTACTAAGACCAGCAATATAGTAAATGCTATAAGTTTTTTAGCATCAGGTATTTTGATAGGCGCGGATGTTTACATGCCTTTATATATGCAAAATGTTTTGGGGTTTGGACCAACAATTTCTGGAATATCTATGGCACCCATGTCTATTGCATGGCTCTTATCGTCATTTATTTTGACTAAAGCAATTCCCAAATATGGTAAAAAAATAGTGATTGGGACAGCTAATCTTATTTTATTTATTAGTTGCTTATTTTTATCTACTTTAAGTATTGAATCTCCATTGCAGTTAGTTGTAATTTATGGGTTTATAATGGGATTTGGGTTTGGAGGAGCATTTACTACATTAACAATAGTGGTGCAAGAGTCTGTAGGATATAATAAAAGAGGGGCAGCGACAGCAGTAAACTCGCTAGTGCGAACTCTCGGACAAACTATTGCGGTAAGTGTTTTTGGAACCATATTAAATATGTGTATAGTTAAATATTTTAATAATATAGGAATAAGTGGCATAAAGCCAAATAATTTATATTCGAGTGCAATTTCAAGTAATGGTGTAAGTAGTCTTCAAGTAAAGTTATCTTTAAATTCAGGGCTTCATGAGGTGTTTATAGCATTTATTATAATTGCGATAGTGTCATTTGCACTTACATTTACATTTGATTCTAAATCAAACAATAATTTATGTAAGAAATAAGCTAACTAATTAATATTTGCGAAGTGATTTGCTTCGCAAATGTTTTATTGTAATTATTAGATGTGCTTATTTTTTATTTGTTTGTTCATGAAATTTTCTAGTAGAGTATTAATTAATGCCATAGCAGGAACGCCAAGTAACATTCCTATAATTCCAAATAACCCTCCACCAAGAACTATTCCAAGGATTATAAGTAGAGGACTAAGCCCGACCTTATCACCAATGATTTTTGGTGAAATGAACCAGCCATCAATATTACTAAGTGTTACTATAAATAATACTATTTCTACAGATTTAATTGGATTAAAGAATATTGTTATTATAACAGCAGGTGCCATTCCTATTATATTCCCAAAATATGGAATCATATTTGTTATTGCAATTACCAAGCTAAAAGGCAAAGCATATGGTATACCTAATATAATAAATCCGATAAATGTTATAATTCCAAAAATAATAGAGTCAATTATTTTACCAACAAAATATTTTTTAAATATAGTATTAACTATTTTTAAAAAATCAATTACAGTGATAGCAATATGATCACTTGAAATAGAATAAATAAATTTCTTAAGATATAAAATAATAGATTCTTTATCTATTAAGAAATAAATGGATATTACTATACCTGATATTAATTTCATAAATAGAGAACTTAAACCCATTAAGTTATCAATTATAAGTTGTAAACCTGGTGCGAAATACTTGGATATATCTTTATTATAAGTATTAAGGTATTTATTTAAGTTGGTGGTAAGATCAAATTTGTTTAACCATTCATTTTGAGATATAAATATGGTAGACCATTTATATGATTTATCTGCAAATTTAGGGATATTGTTAAACAAATCTACAGCACTGTTAATAATATTAGGAGCAAGTAGTGTCGCTCCTAATATTATTATTCCTATCAATAGTGTATAAATTATGAATATACTATAGAGCCTTTTTATTTTGACTTTTGTTTCAAGATATACCATAAGCGGATTAAGCAAATAGGCTATAACAAATCCCCAGATAAAATAACTCATTAATGAAAAAATTTTATGAAGTATTGAACCTACATTTTCAATGTTATTTACAATTCTGTAAAGAAGAAAAGTAATTATAATGATGGGGACAAATTCTATATAAGGTATCTTTTTATATTTAATCAATGCTATTCCTCCAATCGATATTTATATATACAATTATAACAGTAAATAATGAACAAATTGATATATTATGTATTTTAACAATCGAAACTAAGAAGTTAACTTATTTAATTATATCATTCTTAAAAAACTTTAAATATATCCATTTTAAATTGATTTAATAATAAAATTAGTTTATAATGATACTGAAAAAGATGGTATAGTGACGGACAACTTCTGTTGCTAATATATGATATGATGTGCTATAATATAATTATGTTTTAATTACTAATGTTACCTTTTGGGTAGTGATGCTGGTTTTTTTTATTTATTTGTATAAATGATACGTACAATATAGAAATTCAACGAATGTATTTACGAAGGCAGCAGTGTATTTATGTTGTCTTTTAATGTTTACAATTACATATATTAAATTTTTAGGTACTGTTAGTTAAAAAAATCACGTCATTTTAAAGTTTAACACAAATATTATTGGAAATTATTATTGGTAGCATATGTATATAAAATAATAAACAGAAAGGCTTTATAAGCCAAGAGGAGCGAATTATTATGGAACAGGTTATTTTGAATGCACTTGAAAGAACTGCAAGCAATAAAAGATTTAATGAAGATGGTTTTATTGCTGGAGTAATGTATGGAGATGGTTCTACAGATGCAACTTCTGTAAAATTTGAATTAGTACCATTAAGAAAAATTCTCGCAAAACATGGTTCTAATGCAAAAGTTTTAGTTAAATACGGAGAAGAAGAAAAAACTGGATTTATAAAAGAAATTCAAAGACATCCAGTAACTGCTAAAATTACACACATAGATGTGCAACTTGTATCTAAAGATCATGAAATTAAAATGCAATTGCCTATTGCTTATAAGGGTGAAGAGAATTTAAGCTCACAACGTCTTCAATTACAAGTTCAAAAACCAGAAATAGATGTTTTTGGTAAGATGGCTATAATGCCAGATGGATTAAGTATTGATGTATCACAAATGGCTCTTGGAGATTCAATTACAATAAAGAATTTTGATTTAAATAAAGAAATAAAAGTTATGGATAAGGAAGATGAAGTTTACGCATCTATAACACAAATGAAGGAAGAGGTTGAAGAAGAAGTTGAAGAAGTAGTTGCGACTCCTGAAGCAGCTGTTGCTGAACCAGAAGTTAAAGCATAAAAAAATAGAAATTATTTAATAATAAAAGGATGAACCATAAAAGTTCATCCTTTTATGTTATTGTGGATAAATCTAGAATTAAACACAAAAACTTTTAAAAGTAGTAGGGAGGCGGCGAAAGAATGGCAAATATATTGAGATATTCAAAAAAACAATTAGATAGAACAATAAAAGAGTTCGGAAAGAGACAAAATGTAGGATCTAATGACACAGCTGAGTGGGTAAGATTAATAAATGATTTTATTTATGAATTCGAACTTAAATCTGAAGTTCATGAGGATGATAAACTTTCTATAATAACCAATAAGGAAGAGCAAAGTGTTATAGAAAAAATGATGTATGCACTAGAAGGTACAAAAACTTCTTTAGCTTATATTTTCGATGGTAATGTTACTTATGTAGAAGAAGAAAATTAGTTGAAATAATATAGTAAAGGAAGTCAAAATTTAATTTGACTCCCCTAAAAAGAAATATATATTGTTAATATCTATATTTATTCTAATTATAGTTAAAAAAGTAACATAAAAATATGATATTAGTTACTAGTTCCTTTATTTGAAACTGATTGAGCATTTAGTTTTTTTGTTTCTTCTAAAACAGAATCACTAGTGCTACTAGACATATTAGACATATCAGCATTTGAATAACCACTAGTTCCTTTATTAGAAACTGATTGGGCATTCAGTTTTTTTGTTTCGTCTATAGAAGATTCACTAGTGCTACTAGACATATTAGAAACGTCTGACATGTTAGACATACCTGACATACTAGAACTTGAAGCACCATTAGTGCCTTTATTTGAAGCTGATTGATTATTTAATTGTATTGTCTCTTGTAAATTGGCATCACTAGTACTGTTACTCATACCAGCATTTGATGTAGCGCTTGAACCTCCGTTTTTAGTTGATTGATTATTTAATTTTTTTGTTTCTTCTAAACTATACTTATCCATAAAAATCCCCTTTCAAAATAAAAATTACACTGTGCATATTCAGTGCATTATATAGGATACCCACTTTTTTATAAAATATAGATGAAATTATTAACAAATCTTATGTTGTTTTCTCTTTCATAAAATTTCACTAGTATAAAAAATAAATCATTTGAAATATTAAGAATTATTACATTGCAAGTAATACAAAATGTTACATTAATGGATATAAGTTTTATGAAAACAAATAGAAATTGTGAAATTTTTATCTAATATTGCAAAAGTTATAATAGTAAGTTATAATTTAATTAATGATATATGATATTTGGCAGAGATAATGAGCCACGTTATTATAAAGTATTATGCTTTATTTTGGCGTTTTTTTTGTGTATTAATTTGTAAACGGTTCAATAAAATTAATTTAAAAGGGAGTTTTGCTAATATGGCTAAATATATAATGGCGCTTGATCAAGGAACAACAAGTTCAAGATGTATTTTATTCGATGAAAAGGGGCTTATTGTAACGTCAGCTCAAAAGGAATTTACTCAGATATTTCCCAAAGCTGCATGGGTAGAACATGATCCCATGGAAATATGGTCAAGTCAAATTAGCGTTGTAACTGAGGCGATGGCTAAAGTTAACGCCAGTGCCTCAGACATTGCAGCAATAGGTATTACAAATCAAAGAGAAACTACTGTAGTTTGGGATAAAAGGACAGGCGTCCCAGTATACAATGCAATTGTTTGGCAATGTAGGAGAACAGCTGAGTATTGCGATGAATTAACGGAAAAAGGTTTTGATAAAGTAGTTAGAGCTAAAACCGGATTAATTTTAGATGCGTATTTTTCTGGAACAAAAATAAAATGGATATTAGACAATGTAGAAGGTGCTAGAGCTAAGGCAGAAGCAGGAAATCTATTATTTGGTAATATTGATACATGGTTAATTTGGAATTTAACTGGAGGAAAAACATACGTAACAGACTATTCCAATGCATCAAGAACAATGCTCTTTAACATACATGAACTTAAATGGGATGATGAATTACTTGAAACATTAAATATACCAAAATCAATGCTTCCAGAAGTTAAACCCTCAAGTTATGTTTATGGACATACGGATAGTTCATTGTTTGGTGGAGAAATTCCTATAGCGGGAGCCGCTGGAGACCAACAAGCTGCACTGTTCGGTCAAACCTGCTATAAGTCAGGAACAGCAAAAAATACATATGGTACAGGATGCTTTATGCTAATGAATACTGGAGATAAAGCAATTGAATCTAAACAGGGACTACTTACAACTATTGCTTGGGGAATAGATGGAAAAGTAGAGTATGCACTTGAAGGCAGTGTATTTATAGCAGGAGCTGCTATACAATGGTTAAGAGATGAACTTCAAATGATTGATAATGCTTCTGATTGCGAAGAATATGCAATGTCCGTAGAAGATACAAATGGAGTATATGTAGTTCCAGCTTTTGTAGGTCTTGGTGCACCATACTGGGATCCTTATGCGAGAGGAACGATTGTAGGACTTACAAGAGGATCAAAAAAGGCACATTTAATAAGAGCAACTCTTGAAGCACTTGCATATCAAACCCATGATGTTCTAAAAGCAATGCAACAAGATTCTGGAATTAAACTCACTGAACTTAAGGTTGATGGAGGAGCTTGCAATAACAATTTTTTAATGCAGTTTCAATCAGATATTTTAAATGTTCGAGTAGATAGACCAGAAGTTACTGAAACTACAGCACTTGGTGCAGCTTATCTTGCTGGGCTTGCAGTAGGATATTGGAAAAGCAAGGAAGAGGTTGCAGAGCATTGGGCGATATCAAGAAGTTTTAAACCTAGTATGACAGAGGAACATAGGAAAGAATTACTTCATGGATGGCATATAGCTGTTAAGAGATCAGGGATAAGACTTGAATAGAAATGTTAAATATAATTGTTTATAATAACTTGTTATGTTATTATTAGTGTATAAAGTAAAAAAAGAATAACCGAGCACAGGGGAGTTGGATATGCCAACTGAGAACAAGAATCGAAATTCTTTGACCCTATGACCTGAACTGGATAATGCCAGCGTAGGAAGTTGTTTATTGGTGTATTATATATGAATTATTATATATCACGTTAAAAAAACACAAATCCTTTGGATTTGTGTTTTTTTAGTTATGCAGCACACTATTTACGCTAGTTTATTTAGAGTTTATTCCTTTTGATTATATAAGATAAGGGAGTGTCGATGCATGAAGACTAAAAAGTTAACTATTTCATCACTTTTAATAGCTATTGGCGTAATAGCTGGTAATATCATATTTATACCGGTTGGGGTAGCAAGATGCTTTCCGGTTCAGTCTACAATTAATGTTATATCAGCTGTATTATTAGGCCCTGGATATGGCGTAGCAATAGCCTTTTGTATATCTTTACTAAGAAATATTTTAGGAACAGGTTCGCTTTTGGCATTTCCTGGAAGTATGGTCGGGGTAATTTTAGCTGGAATATTATATAAGAAAACTAAAATGAATCTACTAGCAGTAGTCGGAGAGATATTTGGAACAGGAATCATTGGAGGAATATTAGCATTTCCAATTGCTAATATTATAATGGGCAAAAAAGTGGGTGCATTGTTTTTTGTAGCACCATTTTTAATAAGTACTATTGGAGGAAGTCTAATTGCATTTTTAATTCTTAGAGTAATAGATTTTAAAAAACTTACTAATTTAAATAGAGAAATCTAAAACAGAAAAATACAGGAGGAAAATAACATGAAAAAAGTTTTAACTATAGCAGGTTCCGATAGTTGTGGAGGTGCAGGTATTCAAGCAGATTTAAAAAGCTTAAGCGCAAATGGCGTATATGCAATGAGTGTCATAACAGCCATAACAGCGCAGAATACTATGGGAGTTTTTGAAGTTCGGGATCTAGACGCAGAAATCATAAAGGCACAAATTGATGCCATTTTCACAGATATAATTGTAGATGCTGTTAAAATTGGTATGGTATCTAAAATTTCTACTATTGATGCCATAACGGAGAAGTTACAATTGTACAAGCCTAAAAATATAGTACTTGATCCTGTAATGATATCAAAAAGTGGTTATTCGCTTCTAAAGCCAGATTCAAAATCAGCTTTAATTAAAAAACTTATACCTCTTGCATCACTTATAACACCTAATGTACCAGAGGCTGAAGAAATACTTCGTGAAGTAAATTCAGATTTCCAGGATATAAAAACAGTAGAAGATATGGAAAATGCTACAAAAGAAATTTATAAATTAGGATGCAAAAATATACTTTTAAAAGGTGGACATATGAAGGGTGATGCTATAGATGTATTTTATGATGGATTTGATATCATAAATTTTACGTCAGGCAGAATAAATACAAAAAACACTCATGGCACGGGGTGCACTTTATCATCTGCTATTGCAGCAAATTTGGCACTGGGTTTTAACATGAAAGAATCAATACAAAAATCAAAGGAATATATAACAATTGCTATTAAACATTCTTTGGATATTGGGCATGGAGTTGGACCAACAAACCATTTTTACGAATTATATAAAAAAGCGGGAATGGCTAATGATTAAGGATAAAGAGAAATTAGGATTTTGGACCTTTGTATTTTTGTGGTTTGGAGCTGCGGTATCTATTGCTGAAATAATGACTGGTGGATTAATTGCACCCTTAGGATTTAAAGTAGGAATAATCGTAATACTTGTAGGACATTTGATAGGCACGGGAATATTAGTGCTTGGAGGCATTATTGGAACTCGTGAAAAGGTGCCCTCAATGACTTCTACTAATATTTCTTTTGGAGTATATAGTACATACTTATTTTCAATTTTAAATATACTTCAGCTAATAGGTTGGACTGCAATTATGATTAAGGTAGCAGCAAGTTCAGTAAATTTAATATCACAAAGCTTATGGAACGTAAATAATGTTTTAGTATATATAGTTTTTATTGGCCTACTTACAGTATTATGGCTTTATTTTGGAAATGCGGGCATGAAAAAATTGAATATTACAGCTGTATCATTACTTTTTATGCTTACATTGATACTGGGATCAATAATATTCAAAGATAAAACACTTTTAACAAAAGCAGCTACTGGTGGAATTTCTTTTGGAGGCGCATTAGAACTTAGTATAGTTATGCCACTTTCATGGTTACCTCTAATCGCAGATTATACTAGATTCGCAAAGAGCGAAAAGGCAGGAGCTTATGGAAGTTTTATTGGGTATTTCGTTGGAAGCTCATGGATGTTTATTATAGGACTTGGAGCAGCTATTGTATCTAAAAATTCAGATCCTTCGGTTATGATGCTTGCAGCAAATTTAGGAATAGCAGCACTTGGAATAGTAGTTTTATCTACAGTAACTACTACATTCTTAGATGTGTACTCAGCAGGAGTTTCATTCCTAAATATAATACCAAAACTTGGAGAAAAAAAGATTGGTATTATTATGACAGTTATTGGAACTCTTGCAGCAGTAATAATCCCTATGGAAAATTATGAAAATTTTTTATATGCTATTGGGTCAGTATTTGCACCATTATTTGCTATTTTAATTACAGATTATTTTATAATAAAGAAAAATACAAAAGTGCATTCTAATATACTTGTAAACTGGGGAGCAATTTTTGTGTGGATTATAGGAATAATACTTTATTATTGGTTTATAAAACTTGATTTAGTACTAGGAGCTACAATGCCTGATATGGTTATTACAGGATTTATATATTTAATAAGTTGGAGGATGATGTCAAAATGGAAATTAACAACAAAATAATTAAATTATTAAATTATTTAAGAGAAAAGACCCCTTTGGTTCACCAAATAACAAATAATGTTACTATCAATGATTGTGCAAATATAACACTCGCTATAGGTGGCTCACCGGTTATGGCAGAGGATATTCATGAAGTTCGCGAGATGGTATCTCTTGCGTCTTCGCTTGTTTTAAATATTGGGATACTAACTACTGGTTCAATAGAGGCGATGATAGCGGCAGGGAAAAAAGCAAATGAATTAAATATACCAGTTATATTAGATCCTGTGGGAGTAGGAGCGACAAGCTATAGAAATGAAAGTTGTAAAAAAATTATGAGTGAAGTAAAACTTGCAGTAATAAGAGGGAATTTATCCGAAATAAAATCAATATATGGTATAGATACTGTAACAAGAGGTGTAGATGCATCAGAGAGTTTTGTGGCTGGAAGTAATGAATTTACAAAGGCAAAAGCAATGGCAAGAAATTTTGCTTATAAATTTAATACAGTTGTAGCTATAACAGGCGAGGTAGACATTATAACAGATGGAAAAACTCTTTATACTACATCAAATGGTCATAAAATGATGTCCAGAGTTACAGGTACTGGTTGTATGTGCACTGCAGTTATTGGTTGTTATTTAGGAGCAGGAGATAATAATTTAATAGCGGCTCTTGCCGGAGTTGTTTCAATGGGCATAGCTGGAGAAACAGCCTACGAAAGATTAGATAAAAAAATTGAGGGTTCAGGAACATTTAGAGTGAAAATGATAGACGCTATGTATAATTTATGTGATATAGAAATAAATAAAAGGAGTAAAATAAATGAAGAATAAAATTAATTACAGTATTTATCTTCTTACAGATAGAGAGATGCTTGTGGATACTGATATATATACTGCAGTGGAGGAGTCTATAAAAGGTGGAACTACATTGGTACAACTTAGAGAAAAGGACATAAGCACTTTAGAATTTTATAATACTGCATCAAAGGTTAAAGCAGTTACTGACAAATATAATGTACCACTAATTATAAATGATAGAATAGACATAGCTTTGTCTATAGATGCTGCGGGGGTTCATCTGGGTCAAAGCGATATGCCGGCTAGCATTGCAAGGGGCATAATAGGAAATGATAAGATAGTTGGAATTTCTACATCAACGCTTGAGGAAGCAATAGAGGCAGAAAAAGAAGGCGCAGATTATGTAGGCGTTGGTGCAATGTTTCCTACAACTACTAAAGATGATGCAAGCGCGGTTTCTGTGTCTACTTTAAAAGAAATAAAAGATAATATTTCTATACCTGTAGTTGCTATCGGTGGAATTACGAATAAAAATGTTGATTTATTAAAGGGAGCGAATATTGATGGAGTAGCTGTGATTTCAGATATTCTTGCTAAGAAGAATGTAAAAGAAGCAACGGAGAAATTAGTTGAAGCAATGAAATAAAGGATAGTGAAAATTAAACAAAAATAAAACTATATGAAGCCTAATATGATTAATAATATGTTAGGCTTTTATATTGTTTTAATTTATATAATTAATGTAATAAAATACAAATATGCTATAATATATATATATTATAGTGAGCAAAGTTCACTAATATTATACAAATTAAACACCAATACTAAGTTAAATAAATTTAAAAGGGTAATAGCTAAATATGAGGGGGGAGAATTATGATAATTGAGGGTAAAGTTTTAATAGCACAAGGGGGAGGACCAACTGCTGTTATTAATCAATCACTAGTTGGTGCGGTACTTGAGGCAAGAAAATTTGCGCAGGTGACAAAAGTATATGGTGCTATAAATGGTGTAAATGGTATAGTTAATGAAAATTTTCATGATCTAAGTCGTGAGACAACTCATAATTTAGAGCAGGTGGCAATGACTCCATCATCTGCACTTTTATCTACAAGAGACAAGCCAGATGAAAAATATTGTAAGGAAATATTTAAGGTCCTTAAAGCTCATGAAATAAGATATTTCTTTTATATTGGAGGAAATGACTCATCAGATGCAGTTAGGATAGTAAATCAGCAAGCTATACTTTCAAATTATGAACTCCGTGCAATTCATATACCTAAAACTATAGACAATGATCTCATGATTAATGATCATACTCCTGGATATGGATCTGCAGCTAAATATATTACGAATGCATTTATTGGAGCTAATCTTGACAATAGAGCTTTACCAGGAATTTATATAGGAGTAGTAATGGGGCGTCATGCAGGTTTTTTAACGGCTGCCGCAGCCCTCGCTAAAAAGTACGAAGATGACGGACCGCATTTAATATATGTACCTGAAAGAGTTTTTAAGATAGAACAATTTTTGATTGATGTAAAAAATGTTTATGATAAATATGGAAGATGTGTAATAGCTGTTTCAGAAGGCATTCAAGATGAAAAAGGGGTACCGATAATTGCAAGTCTTATGGATAAAGTAGAAAAAGATGCTCACGGAAACATACAACTTTCAGGAACGGGGGCATTAGGAGACCTTTTAGGTAAGTACATTAAAAATCATCTAAATATTAAAAGAGTTAGATCAGATACATTTGGATATCCTCAAAGGTGTTTTATGGGATGTGTATCAGATGTGGATAGAAATGAAGCTCGTGAAGTAGGAGAAAAAGCTGCACAATATGCACTTTGGGATAATGTGGGTGGTTCGATTACTATTCATAGAACAGGACATTATTCTGTAGATTATAGACTTACTCCACTGGACCTTGTAGCAGGCAAGACAAAAGTAATGCCTGATAATTTTATTAATAGTGAATGCAATAATGTGACTGAAGCGTTTATAAACTATGCTAGGCCATTATTAGGATCAGAAATGCATTATGCACACAGACTACGAGCATCTAAAGTACCAAAAATTTTAAATAAAAATGAGTAAGGTATAGGATGATTAATAATGGGAGTGTTTTATATTTTCATTGATTTTACTTAATGCATAATTGAGTGCGGAATCTAAATTATTATTGTTTTTACCACCACCTTGTGCAGAAAATTCACTCCCACCACCCTTACCATCTATAAGAGTTATTGCGTCTTTTAAAAGAGAATCCATTCTTACAATTTTTAAATCTTTTGAACACATGAACAAGAGGTTTGCTTTAGTTTGAAGTTTTACACCAAATAAAACTATAACTTTGGGCGATGTTACTAATTTAGTTGCTAACATTGTAGCATATTTAAGGTCCATTTTATCATAAATGAATTTAAGTATCCTAATATCACCTATTTTTTCAGCTTCGTTTAACATGTTTTGAACTTCATATGTAGCAACTTTTGAACTTAGTGATCGGTTAAGAGTAAGTGCCTTAGTAAGCTCATCAGTAAGATTATCAACTTTAGATATAACAGTATCATTACTACAAGATAGTAGTTTAGACATTTTATCAATAGCTTCGAATTTTAAAATATAATCAGAAACCGCTCTTTTCCCACATATAAATTCAATTCTTACCCCAGTTTTATATTTTTCTAATTTTATAACTTTAATTAATTGAACTCCAATAGTAAAACTTGGATATATATCTTGTGATGAAAAAGCACAAATATCTCCGATTTTAACAACCCTAACTTTTTCACCGGGCTTTACTGGAACATTCTTTAACGATGATTTTTTTAATTCTGACTTTGTAAAATATAGAACATCTATTTTGATATTTTCATTAACTATATCATTGGCCTTTTTCTCGCAAGCTCTAATGCCATCTATACTAATAGTTTTATCAAGATCAATAGTTGAAGAAGTTAAACCAAGGTGAAAATCAATAGTAGTTATATTAAATAAATTAGAAATACACGTGGAGAGTATATGCTCACCTAAATGTTGCTGCATATAATCATATCGAATATCAAAGTTTATATTACATTTAACTTTATGAATTTTCAAAGGTTTTACGTTTAACACATGATATATTTTATCATTTTCTTCGTATACATGCGTAACTAAAGATCCATTTATATGCCCTGTATCGCTTGGTTGGTTATCACCCTTTGGATAAAAATATGTTCTGCTTAATTCAACATGATAGTTGTTTTCTTTTTCTATTATATCTATTATTTCAGCTGTAAATTCTGTTTTATATTGATCTTCATAGTACAACTTTTCCAAATTTAAACATCTCCTTTTGTCAGCTATCGAAAGGGTTATGATAATATAAAATACAAAGTTAATCTGATTTACATTTTATATTTATACTAACTCTAATTTATATTGTAACATAAAAATATTATCTTAATATTTATTATGTGTATATAGAAATATCAATTAAGAAACACTATATTTAAAGTTAATAAATAAATTGCATTATTAAATTAGAGTAATTTGGATAGTTTATAAAAAAATATAATTAGTTAGGTGGTATACGATGAATTTACAATATGTACAAGGGGAACCTATATTCACAAAAACAAACAAAGTACCAAAACAGTATGACTATTTAACAGAAAACATAGAAACAGACGTTATAATAGTAGGTGGAGGAGTTACAGGAAGCATTTTAGGGTACTATTTTTCAAAAGCTAATATCAAAAGTGTTATACTCGAGAAAAATAGAATAGGTTATTGTAGTACGGGACTCACAACTTCATTACTTCAGTATGAACTAGATGATAAGCTCAATGATTTAATGGAAGCTACAACTAAAAAAGATGTATTAAGGTCCTATGAATTAGGGATTAAGGCTTTAAAAGAGATTGATAATATTATAAATGAATATGGAAATGCATGCGATTATAGAAAAAAAGATACATTATTATATACTTCTAAAAAATTAGAAATTGATGAAATATATGAAGAGTATAAAACTCGAAAAGAAAATGAATTTGATGTAGACTTTATTAATGAGATTAATAATCCTTTTGAATTTGATTTAAAAGCTGGAGTATATTGTAATAATGGTGGAGCACAATTTGACCCATATAAGTATACTCATCAGCTACTTGATATATGTTGTAAAAGAGGAGTTAGAGTTTACGAGAATACAGAGGTTACATCTGTAAATTACGAAAATAAGGGGGTACTTATTGATACTACGTATGGTAATAAAGTAAAGGGGAAAATCGTTATAGTAGCTACTGGGTATAATACAAGGTTATTTAGCAAAAGAAACTTTGGAACTAAAACTACTACCTTTAATATTGCAACAAAACCTGTTAGAGACTTTTCGGGTTGGCACAAAAGAGCGCTTATTCGCGATAATAATTTACCATATAATTATTATAGAACTACAGAGGATAATAGAATAATTATAGGCGGAGAAGATATAAAATTTGTCCCAGATATATTTAATGAGAAAGCTGCAAATGAAAAATATAACATATTAGAGCAAAGGCTGAAATTCATGTTTAACGATATTAAAGGTATAGAAATAGAATATAAATATTGTGGTGCATTTGCATCCACAAAAGATAATTTAGGATTTATAGGAAAAGATCCAGATAATAATAAGTTGTGGTATTGCTTGGGGTATGGTGCAAATGGAATATTGTTTTCAATGCTCGGAGGAATGATGCTTAGTGAGTTATATTTAGGGAAATACAATGAAGATTTAAGTTTATTTAAGGTTGATAGATTTGATAATTAAAAAACACAAACTCACTTTTATAGTGAGTTTGTGTTTTTTTATTATATATATGTCGGAGGAGTTTAAAAAATGAAGAAGTTTATTTATAGTTATATATTTAAATTTTCATAAGTTTTTATTTTTAATCATTTTAGGGGGATGGTCTTGCATATATTTAATATTATTAAAAATAATTTTATTTTGGGAGGTATTAGATGGATTTTAAAAATATAATAGAAAATGATAGAGAAAATAAAGTTAAGAATAAATTTGAAGGAACTTTTTTAGAATATTTAGATATTATTAAGGCAGATCCTGATAAGGCTAAATTATCACATAAGAGGATGTATGACACAATAATAAAAGGTGGATTTGAAACTTTAAAACCTGAAGAAAATCCAAGAATAAGAAAAATATATGGTAATGATGTTATAAGAAGGTATGCATTTTTTAAGGATGACTTTTTTGGAATTGATAAAGTACTAATGAAACTAGTTAGTTATTTTTATTCTGCATCTATGAAGGGAGAGGAATCTAGGCAAGTATTGTATTTAGCTGGACCAGTAGGAGCTGGAAAATCATCACTTGTGGAAGCTTTGAAGAATGCATTTGAAAATACAGAACCGGTATATGTGTTAAAAGGATGCCCTATGAATGAAGAACCACTTCATTTAATCCCAAAACATTTACGAAAAGAAATTGGAGAAATGCTCGATGTGAAAATTGAAGGAGATCTTTGCCCAGCATGCAAATATAAATTAATCCATGAATACAATGGAGAATATGAAAAATTTCCTGTTACAACTACCTCATTTTCTGTAAGATCAAGAAAAGGCATAGGGGTTGTACCACCAGTAGATCCTAATAATCAAGATACTTCAATTTTGACAGGTTCCGTTGATATATCCAAAATGGATATATATTCAGAGGATGATCCAAGAGTCTTTTCTCTTAATGGAGCATTTAATGTTGGTAACAGAGGAATGGTGGAATTTATAGAAGTATTCAAAAATGATGTTGAGTACCTTCACACTATAATAACAGCAACTCAAGAGAAATCAATACCATCACCAGGAAAGGGCTCTATGATCTACTTTGATGGTATAATTATCGCCCATTCTAATGAAGCTGAATGGAATAGATTTAAGTCTGATCATACAAATGAAGCTATTTTAGATAGAATTGTAAAGGTTGAAGTTCCTTATTGCCTTGAGCTAAATGAAGAAATTAAAATTTATGATAAAATACTTAAAAAGAGTAATTTTAAACCTCATATAGCACCACATACTATTGAAATAGCAGCAATGTTTGCATTGCTCTCAAGGTTTAAACCATCAAATAAGGTAGATCCTATAACAAAGCTTAAGATATATAATGGTGAAGAAATAGTGGAAAATGGAACTACTCAGAAAATAGATATAAGTGAATTAAGAGAAGAAGCAGGACTCGACGAGGGTATGCACGGAATCTCTACAAGATTTATAGTAAAGGCTATTGACAATGCTATTTCTGATTCTGATTCAGATTGTATAAATCCACTAAGCATTATGGAAAGTATAATTAAATCTGTTAGAGAAATGGATATAGCTGAAGATGAAAAGAAGAAGTATATGGGATTCATTCAAGATAGTATTAGAAAAGAGTATAACAAAATATTGGAGAAAGAAGTAACTAAGGCATTTATCCACAGTTATAAGGAACAAGCCGAAAGTTTATTTGATAACTATATAGATAATGCAGAAGCTTTTGTGAATAAGTCAAAATTAAAGGATAAAGCTACTGGTGAGGAACTTCAAGCGGACGAATCATTTATGAGGTCAATAGAAGAACAGATTGGAATATCTGAGAGCTCATCTAAGGGTTTTAGAAGTGACGTAACTTCATATATGTTTTATGTGGTTAGAAATGGTGGAAAAATTAAATATGAGTCATATGAGCCTTTAAAGGAAGCGATAGAAAAGAAACTAACAAGTTCTGTAAAAGAATTGTCAAGAATTATAACTAGGTCGAGAGTTCGTGATAAGGATCAAGATGAAAAATATAATGTAATGGTTGAGCAAATGAAGGCTAATGGTTATTGTGATCATTGTTGTGATGTAATACTAAAATATGCAGCTAACAATTTATGGAAGGACTAGAATCATGGCAATATTTAGAGACTATAATGTAACTCCCATAGAGCACGATAGAGCTTCAGAGGACAGGAGAAGGCACCGTCAGCTTGTTGAAAAATCTATAAAAGAAAATCTGGGAGATATATTATCCGAAGAGAGTATTATTGGTCAAAGCAAGGATAAAAAAATTAAGATACCAATAAAAGGATTGAAAGAATATGAATTTATTTTTGGCAAAAATAAGGGTGGAGTCGCAAGCGGAGATGGCTCGGAAAAAAGAGACCAAGTAATAGGGAAAGAAAAAGCAGAGGGCGAAGGAAAAGGCTCAGGTAAAGCAGGGGACAAAGAAGGGGAAGACATTTATGAAACTGAGATAACCCTTGAAGATGCATTAAATTATCTCTTAGAGGATTTAGAACTTCCTGAATTGGATAAGAAGAAATTTTCAGAAGTCCTAACGGAGAATGGTCTAAAAAGAGCAGGGTATCAAAAACATGGTATTAATCCGCGTCTTGCTAAAAAAAGAACAGTAGCCGAAAAAATTAAAAGGGAGCAGGCAAAGAATAAGGCTTTAATGGAAGAATTTAAGGGTGATGAAATTGAAAGATTGCCATTCAAAAATGAAGATTTAAGATATCATAGAGTTAAGAAAGTTTTAAAAAGGGAATCAAATGCAGTTATTTTATGTGTGATGGATGTATCGGGATCAATGGATACTACAAAAAAATATTTAGCACGCTCATTCTTTTTTATACTATCTCAATTTATTCAATCCAAATACTCAAATGTAGAGGTTAGTTTTATTGCACATACAACGGTTGCCCAGGAAGTAAATGAAGTTGATTTTTTTCATAAAGTTGAATCAGGGGGTACGTATATTTCTAGTGGACTAAATAAAGCTTTAGAAATAATTGATAAAAGATATAATCCTGATAATTGGAATGTGTATGTTTTTTACGTAAGTGATGGAGATAATTGGGAAGAAGACAATGAGAAAGCCATAAAGGCTGCAAAAGATATTTGTAAGGTAAGTAATTTATTTGGTTATGCAGAGCTTATGAATAGCTATTACGCTACTTCTATGAAAGATGTTTTTTCAAAGGGGGTGGATAATGAAAATTTTCTTTCGATAGAAATAAAGCAAAAACAAGATTTATGGGAAGGTCTTAAATACATGTTAAAAAAAGATGGGGTGAAGTGATATGGGCTTGGATTATACCATAAAAGATTTAGAAGACTGGAATGAAAAAATTGAGGATATAGTAAAACAAACAAGGCTTAATTACTATCCTCAAGAATTCGAAATGATTGGATATAAAGATATGTTAGCTTACGAATCCTATTTTGGGATGCCTTCAAGTTATCCTCATTGGAGTTTTGGTAAATCATATGAAAAAAATAGTACAACATATAAATATAATTTAAGCGGGTTACCATATGAGATGGTTATAAATTCTGATCCTTGTTTAGCATATTTAATGAAGGAAAATACACTTTTATTACAGATATTGACTATAGCTCACGTTTATGGACATAATGATTTCTTTAAAAATAATAGGCTTTTTAAAGAAGGTACAAGAGCAGCATCTACTGTTGAAATGTTTAAGTTTCATGCAGACAAGGTAAGAAGTTTTATTAATGATCCAAGTATAGGATATGAAAAGGTAGAGAGAATACTAGATGCAGCTCATGCAATAAAGTTTCAAACAAACAGAGTTATTGGGGCAAAGAGAATATCTGATGAAGTTTTAAAACAAAGGATTTTAGATGATTACAAAAATAAAAATAAAGTTCATAACAATTTAGACGCTTATGCAAAATTAGAATTTCCAGAGATAAATAAAATACCATTAGAACCAGAAGATGATCTTTTATATTTTATAATAAAATATGGTGATATAGAGGAATGGGAAAAAAGTTTACTAGAAATCGTACGGAAAGAAACTTCATACTTTATTCCTCAAATAGAAACTAAAATTATGAATGAAGGATGGGCTAGCTTTTGGCATTATAATTTAGTGAAGCAACTTAAATTACCAGATGGACTTCATTTAGAATTCATTAAACGTCATAATGATGTTATAGCTCCAGGGCAAGGATCTATAAATCCATATTTCATAGGGTTTAAGATATTTGAAGATATTTTAAAAAGATATGGAATGGATAAAATATTTGAAGTTAGGGCAATAGAGAGAGATGAATCTTTTTTAAGAAAATATTTAACAAAGGAATTATGTGAAGAACTTAATCTATTTGAATATGCTGCAACTAATGGAAATTATGTAGTTAAAGAGGTTGCAGATGATAATGGTTTTAAAAGCATTAGAAATACGCTAGCTAGTTCTTGTGGAGCAGGAAGCATCCCCGTTATTAGAGTAACAGAAATGTCTCAAAAAGACAAAACACTAATGCTGGAGCATGTTTATGATGGGAGGGAATTAAATTCAGCTTATGCAGAGGCTACATTAAGGTATATACATGAGCTGTGGGGACATACTGTAACATTAAAAACAACAAGACTAGGAAATCAGATTAGACTTATATGTAATGATGAGAATGTAGTTGTAAAAATAGTATAGATTAACATTATAGACCGTACTGTAAAAGGTACGGTTTAAAATTTGATTATTATCGTCGATTGACTTATTATATAAGTTATAATGCTAAAATTTTATCTAAAAGGAAACAAAAAAAGGTGTTAATAAAAAGAAAGTTTAAGGAGTTATATTATGAATAACAAAAAAATACTATTAGCTAATTGCTTATTATTATTGGCATTACTATTATTTGTCCTAGTCCCGAGTATCGCGAATCATTTATTTGGATTAAATGGTCATATTAGTGGGAATGTTTCATTATTACTTTCAGGTAGTGCTAGTGTAATAGCACTTGGTGGAATTGCTTTATTATATTGTTTAATTACTAAAAGAAAATTTAAAAATGTAATGGTTATAAAAAAGATGTCAATAAAACAGGTTTATTTAACTATATTTGTAGCATGTGGTACTTATATTTTTGCTATTGGTATTAATTCAATAAGTATGAAGTTATTTCCTGTAGCAATTAAAGACAGTACGCAAATATCAAATCTATTAGGCAGTAGTTCAACGTTACTAGGATTATTAGTTGTAGTTTTACTTCCAGCATTTTTTGAGGAAATATTCTTCAGAGGAGTTTTTTTAGATGCTTACGGAGGAGTAAATAAAAAAGTAAAATATTTTATATTAACATCAATATTCGCATCTTTTCATGGTAATGTAATGCAAATAATTTACGTGATGTTTTTAGGACTTGTTTTATTATTGGTTAGGGAGTATACAGGATCACTTGTTGGTAGTATGACACTTCATGCAACGAACAATGCAATATCATTTATTATAAGTAAGGCATTAATGAATTATATGAACATTGGGCTTGAAAGTAGTGCTTCTAAAGTAGCACAGCAAGCAAATGTTGGGTTCGTAGCAGTATTACTTCAAGCCTCAATATTCTTTTTAATAGGAGGAGCTATATTATATACAAACCTAAGAAAACTTAAAGAATATAAAGAGGCAGATAGTAGAACTAAAGGAATAGAACAAGAAGAAAGTAATAATTCTTTGAAATACATAGTAGAAGATGAAAAATACACGGTAATAAATGAAAAAATAAGAAATACAAAAGTTGAAGATTCAACAAAATATATACCACTAGCCATATACTTTGTTTCGATGGCAGTGCTCTTAGTAGCAAGATATTAAGTCAGACTCATTTATAAAAATGATTTTAATTGAGGATAAATGAGTAAGAAAGGGGATAATATGAAATATAAAGATTTACCGAAAATTGATCTGCATTGTCATTTAGATGGTAGTGTTAGACCTAAAACGATAATTGATATAGCAAGGAGAGAGGGTATAAGTATTCCTAATTATGACGTTTTAAATATAACAAAAGAATTGACTGCTCCTAAGGAATGCAAGTCTCTTGATGAGTATTTAAAAATGTTTGTAATTCCAAACTTAATAATGCAGTCAAAAGAAAGTTTAAGAAGAATTACATTTGAGCTTCTTGAAGACTGTGCTAAAGAAAATGTAAAATATATTGAAGTAAGATTTGCACCATTACTTCATGTAAACAAGGGATTAACTGTAAGTGAGGTAATAGAGAGCGTAATTGTTGGAATTAAAGATGCAGAAGAAAGATATGATATAAAAGGAAATGTAATACTTTGTTGTATGAGATTTATGTCAAAAGATAAAGCATTTGAAGTTGTGGAAGCCGGCGCAAAATATATATTCAAAGGTGTTGTTGCTATAGATTTGTGTGGTGCTGAAGATGAGGGGTTTTGCAAAAAGTTCATAGAACCTATAGCGCTTGCTAGAAAATATGGGTATAGAGTAACTATACATGCTGGTGAAACAGGAATAGGTGAAAATGTGCTCGAAGCAGTGGAGCTTTTGGGAGCAGAAAGAATTGGTCATGGAGTATTTATTAAAGATTGTATTGAGGCTTACAATATTGTAAAAGATAAAAAAATAATTCTTGAAATGTGTCTAACAAGTAATATTCAAACTAAGGCAGTTAATGACATATGTAGCCACCCGATTTATAATTTTTATAATGATGGAATAAAAGTAACAGTAAATACTGACAATAGAACTGTATCAAACACAAATATGACAAAGGAATGCGAAATTTTATTTGATGAATTTAACATTACCTTCGATGATTACAAACAAATATACCTTAATAGTGTAAATGCGGCTTTTGTTGACTTAGAAACAAAGGAAGTCTTAAGAAGTTATATTTAAAAATGGAGGATAAGAAAATGCTTGCGAAACTAAAGAAAATTCAGTATAATTCACCTGTTATTTTGACTTTTACGGGATTAGCACTTGTAAGCTATCTATTAAGCTATTTAACAAATGGAATGCTTAATAGAGTAATATTTTCAAACTACAGAACTTCTTTTTTGGACCCAATGCAATATATAAGATTATTTTCTTATATATTGGGTCATGCTAATTGGAATCACTTTTCTGGTAATTTTATAATAATCTTAATAATAGGACCAATGCTCGAAGAAAAGTATGGTTCAAAAGTTTTAGTGCAGTTAATACTCGTAACAGCATTAGTTACAGGGCTAATAAATACGATTTTTTCAAATGATGCACTTTTAGGGGCAAGTGGTATTGTCTATATGTTTATTATTTTAAGTTCATTTACAAATGCGAAGAAGGGGAGAATCCCATTAACGTTAATTATTGTGTTTTTCGTATTTATTGGTAGAGAAATTTTTGCAGGAACTTTTTCTCAGGATAATATATCTCAATTTGCACATATTATAGGAGGAATATGTGGAGCACTATTTGCGTTTAAAATTGAGCATAAAAAACATATACAAAATTAAACTATAACAAGATGTTATTAAAAAAAAGATAACGATTTCAATGTTGCATTATGAAAAAAAATAGGCTATAATAAAGTCATAAGGTTAGTTATTGTTAACGTGAACAAAAAATAAAAAAATAATTAAGGGAAAGGTGAAGTATATGAAAAAATTTATGGATGAAAACTTTTTATTATCTAATGACACAGCGATAAGTTTGTATAATGATTATGCAAAAGATATGCCTATTATTGATTACCATTGTCATCTAAGTCCAGAAGAAATATATGATAACAAAAAATTCAAAAATATAACTGAAGCTTGGCTATATGGAGATCATTATAAATGGAGAGCTATGAGAAGTAATGGTATAGATGAAAAATACATTACTGGAAATGGTAGCGATCTTGAGAAGTTTATGGCATGGGCTAAAACTTTGCCAATGGCTATAGGTAACCCTCTATATCACTGGACACACTTAGAACTTCAAAGATATTTTGGAATACATGAGGTCTTAAACGAAAAGACTGCTCCAGCTATTTGGGAAAAGGTAAATTTATTACTTAATGGAGAAGGGTTTGGTGCAAGAGATTTAATTGAAAAGTCAAATGTTAAAGCTTTATGTACAACTGACGATCCAGTAGATTCACTAGAATATCATATAAAACTTAAAAAAGATACAAAATTTACTGTAAAGGTTTTACCAGCATTTAGGCCAGACAAGGGACTTCAAATAAATAAAGAAGCATTCCTTCCATGGATAAAGAAACTTGAAGAAGCTTCTAAAATAAATATTAAAAGCTATGATGAATTCTTAAAAGCTATGGAATCAAGAGTTAGATTTTTCCATGAAGTTGGATGTAGAATATCGGATCATGCAATGGACAGCATAACATATATGGAAGCTTCTAAAGAAGAAATATCTCAAATATTTGTAAAAATATTAAAAGGAGAACATGCAACTCCAGATGAAGAAAGTAAATACAGAACATTTACACTTCAATTCTTAGGCAAATTATATTCTGAGCTTAAGTGGACAATGCAACTTCATCTTGCAGCACAAAGAAATAATAATACAAAAATGCTTAAACAATTAGGACCAGATACTGGATTTGATTCTATTAATGATGAGGGAGTTGCTTATCCTTTATCAAGATTATTAGATTCATTAGAAAATAGTAACTCTTTGCCTAAAACAATACTATACACTTTAAATCCAAAAGACAATTATGTATTAAGTACAATGCTTGGAAATTTTCAAGGAACTGAAGTACCAGGGAAAATACAATTTGGAGCAGCTTGGTGGTTCTTGGATAATAAGGAAGGCATGATAGAACAAATGAAGGTGCTTGCTAATACTGGATTGTTAAGTCGCTTCGTAGGAATGTTAACTGATTCAAGAAGTTTCTTATCTTATACAAGACATGAATACTTTAGAAGAATATTATGTAATTTAATTGGAGAATGGGTTGAAAATGGAGAATTCCCAGATGATAGAGACCTTCTAGGAAAGATTGTTCAAGGAATATGCTATAACAATGCAAAACAATATTTTGGAATAGATTGTTAATTTGAAAAAATAATATAGGACATAGGTTAGTTCAACTTATATATATTGAATATGGGAAGCGGTATAAGCAATTAATTGGATAATAAGTATTGAGTTAAATCGTTTCCTATGTTCTTTTTTTATAAGTATATGCTAGGCCCATAGGGGTGTTAATAATGGAAGTGACAATAAAAGACATAGCTAAAATAGCAAATGTTTCACATACTACTGTTTCAAGAGCGCTCAATAACAGCCCTTTTATAAATTATGTGACTAAGGCTAAAATAATGACAATAGCAAAAGAACTTAATTATGTACCAAATTATAGTGCTAAAAGTTTAGTTCTAAATAGATCCTATAATATAGGACTTATTTTTACAACAATTAACGAAGCAACTTCATCAAGGTTTTTTTATGAAACTATAAGCGGTGTTAACAGTGCTATAAAAGAAAGTTATAATTTAGTAGTTAAGGGGATTGATGATTATAAAAACTTTATTTCTGTTAATAGTAAGAGATTTGATGGGGTAATACTTATGAGCCAAAGTAATAGTGATAATCCTTTTATATACCATTTGATGGAAAAAAAGATGCCATTGGTAGTGCTTAATAGGTATATAGATGAAAGCTCTATAGTTAACATATTATCGTCAGATAAAAAAGGGGTATATGAAGCTGTAAATTATCTAATACAAAACGGGCATAAAAATATAGCTATAATAGAAGGTAAAAAAGGATTTAATTCTACTATAGAAAGAAAAAATGGATTTTTAGATGCATTAATTGATAATAAAATAAAAATTAATAGTAAATATATAGTTGAAGGAAATTATACCATTGAAAGTGGATATACTGCCATGAAAAAGCTACTGAGTTTAAGCAAAATTCCAACAGCAGTATTTTGCTCAAATGATGAAATGGCAATTGGAGCAATGAAGGCAACATCTGAAGCAGGTCTAAATGTTCCAAAGGATATTTCAATTATGGGCTTTGATGGAATGCAGTTAGGTGATTATTTAACGCCAGCTTTAACCACTGTAAGAAGACCTATTAGTGAAATAAGTAAGAAAGGGGCAGAAAAACTTTTAGACATTATAGAAAATAATATAGATAGTGGCGAAAAAATATATATTAGTACAGAACTTGTTAAGAGAGATTCTGTTGCTAATTTAAAATAATATTCCATTAAGATATAAGTTAGTTTAATATATATTGGTAACGTTCACAAATAGATTATAATTTGAGAGCAAGGGAGGCAATGAATTGAAACTTAGACAAGAAGAATTAAAAAACACTAAGTTTTGGAAAAAAAATCAGTTTGAATTACCTAAATATGATCGAAGTGAAATGATAAAACAAACTAAAGAAACTCCTGAATGGTTACATTTTGGAGCTGGAAACATATTTCGTGCATTTCCGGCTGCTGTGTGTCAAGAATTACTTAATAAAGGTATATTAAACACCGGCATAATAGTTGCTGAAGGATATGATTATGAAATAATTGAAAAAAGTTATAATAAATTTGATAACTTAAGTATTTTAGTGACTTTAAAAGCAGATGGAACATTAGAAAAGAAAGTAATAGGAAGTATAGCAGAATCATTATGTGTAGATATAAATAATCTAAATGACTGGAATAGATTAAAAGAAATATTTAGAGCTAAAACATTGAAAATGGTTTCATTTACAATTACAGAAAAAGGATATAGCTTAAAAAATGGTAATGGTGAATTTTTGAAAGATGTTGCGGAAGATTTTGAAAATGAACCCACAAAAGCTACAAGTTATATTGGAAAGCTTACATCATTAGTTTATGAAAGATTTAAAAATGGTGAATTACCATTGACCTTAGTAAGTATGGATAATTGTTCTCATAATGGTTCGAAACTTGAAAAGGCAATTACTACATTTGCAAAACATTGGACAGAAAATAGAAAAGTAGAAGCTGAATTTTTAACTTATGTAAAAGAAAACTTATCTTATCCTTGGAGTATGATTGATAAAATCACCCCAAGACCTGCAGAGTCCGTTATAAATATATTGAGTGAGATTGGGCTTGAGGATACAGAGGTAATTATGACCTCTAAAAACACATATATAGCACCATTTGTTAATGCAGAGCAGCCTCAATATTTAGTTATCGAAGATAACTTTAAAAACGGTCGTGTTCCACTTGATAAAGCCGGTATTATTTATGCAGATAAAGAAACAGTTGATAAAGTAGAAAAAATGAAAGTTTGTACTTGTTTAAATCCTCTTCATACAGCTCTTGCTATTTTTGGATGTTTATTATCTTATAATAAAATATCAGATGAGATGAAAGATAGGGAACTTGTTAAATTAATAAAGAATATAGGATACGTGGAAGGATTACCAGTGGTTGTGGATCCAGGTATTATGTCTCCTAAAGACTTTATAGATGAGGTAATGAAAGTACGTCTTCCAAATCCATTTATGCCTGATACGCCACAAAGGATTGTTTGTGATACTTCTCAAAAATTAGGTATACGGTTTGGTGAGACAATTAAGGCTTATAATAATAATCCTAATTTAGATGTTAAAAATCTAACATTTATACCACTTACTATAGCAGGATGGTGTCGTTATTTAATGGCTATAGATGATGAAGGAGATAGTTTTGAATTAAGTCCTGATCCAATGCTAAAGTCATTAACTAATATAATGGGAAATATTAAACTAAGTGAAACTAAAAATGTTCATGAGTACTTGCCTTTGATTTTATCTAATGAATCAATTTTTGGTGTTAATTTATATGAAGTAGGTCTTGGAGAAAAAATTGAAGCTTATTTTGTTGAATTAATAAATGGAAAAGGTGCTGTTCGATTTACGCTTAAAAAATATTGTAACTCTAAAATATAGGATATTAAATATATTTATAGTGTGGTGTAGCAATGGGAAAAATTATATGGGGAATTATTGGGCCAGGTAACATAGCACATAAATTTGCATATGCTTTAAGTACACTTGAGGTCGAAATAAATCCACTCATGTAGTGCACATTATAGATTTAGTTAAAGAAAATTAAAATTTATAAGAAAAATTACTTGAGGTATGTTATAGTACAGTGAGATATTATGTTCAAAATATAAAATAAGAGGTGCAAACTATGAAAAGAATACAAATAGTACAAAAATTAACTGAATATGGAATAGTAGCAGTTATTAGAGCAAATTCTAAAGAAGAAGGAGTAAAAATTGTAGATGCTGTTACAAAAGGCGGAATAAATGCAATTGAAGTTACAATGACAGTACCAGGAGCAATAGATGTAATAAAAGAATTAACTGAAATATATAAAGATAATGCAGAAGTACTTATTGGAGCGGGAACTGTTCTTGACCCAGAAACTGCAAGAGCATGTATTTTAGCTGGAGCAAAATACATAGTAAGTCCAAGTTTAAACCCAGATACTATAAGATTATGTAATAGATATAGAATTGCTGTTATGCCAGGAGTTATGACAGTTAAAGAAGCTATCGAAGCACTAGAACTTGGAGTTGAAATAGTAAAAGTATTCCCAGGAAATGTTTTTGGACCACAAATAATAAGTTCTTTAAAAGGACCATTACCACAAGCTAACTTTATGCCAACAGGTGGAGTATCACTTGATAATGTTAAAGATTGGATAAAAGCTGGAGCAGTAGCAGTAGGAACTGGTGGAGACTTAACTCGTGGTGCTAAAACAGGAGATTATAAATTAGTAACGCAAACTGCTGTTAAATTTGTTGAAGCAGTTAAAAAAGCAAGAGGATAGTAATTATTTAGAGAGCGAAAACAAGCAAATTAAATATCAATTAAATGAAACATTAACTAAATGACATACCTTGGGGTATGTCATCAATTTATAGGAGGCAATAATGTGGGGAAATTTATAACATTCGGTGAAATAATGCTTAGACTTGCACCAGTTGGTTTTGAAAGATTTGCACAAGCAAAAGAATTTGGGGCTGTTTATGGTGGCGGAGAAGCAAACGTTGCTGTGTCACTTGCAAACTATGGTAAGGATACATACTTTGTAACAAAACTACCTAAACATGAAATAGGTCAAGCAGCAGTAAATGAACTTAGAAAATATGGTGTAAATTCTAATATGATAGTACGAGGCGGAGATAGAGTAGGTATTTATTATTGCGAAAAAGGAGCATCACAAAGACCTTCTAAAGTAATCTATGATAGAGCTCATTCAGCAATTGCAGAAGCAAAAAGAGAAGATTTTAATTGGAAAGAAATTTTTAATGGTGCTGAGTGGTTCCATTTTACAGGAATAACACCTGCATTATCAGATGAATGCGCAGCTATAACACTAGACGCAGTAAAGGCAGCAAAAGAAGCTGGTGTTATGGTAAGTTGTGATTTAAACTTTAGAAAGAAACTTTGGAGCAGTGAAAAAGCTGGGAAAGTAATGGGAGAAATAGTTAAGTACTGTGATTTAGTTATAGCAAACGAAGAAGATGCAGAAAAAGTCTTTGGAATTAGTGCAGAGGGAGCAGATATAACCGGTGGAACAATAAATGAAGAAGGATATAAAGAAGTTGCAAAAAAACTTACAGATAGATTTAATTTAAAATATGTTGCAATTACACTTCGTGAAAGCTTTTCAGCATCAGACAATGGTTGGTCTGCAATGCTTTACAATGGAAAAGAATATTATAATTCAAAGAAATATAGAATGCATATTGTAGACAGAGTTGGCGGTGGAGATTCATTTGGTGCTGGTCTTATATATGGCTTAACATCAGGTTTAACAAATCAAGATGCTCTTGAATATGCAGTTGCAGCTTCTTGCCTTAAACATACTGTAGAAGGAGATTTTAATCTTGTATCTAAAGATGAAATAGAGACGCTTATGAATGGTGATGCTTCAGGAAGGGTGCAAAGATAAGTATGGATGTAGTTACTTTTGGAGAATCTATGGTTTTATTTGGACCTGATTCCTCAGGTCCATTAAGATATGTTCAAAATTTCAATAAATCTATAGCAGGAGCTGAGTCTAATGTTGCAATAGCACTTGCAAAACTAGGACATCAGGTTGGTTGGTTTTCAAAACTTGGAGACGATGAATTTGGAAGATATATACAAGCTACAATTAGAGGAGAAGGTGTAGATGTATCTAGAGTAATTTTGGAACCAGGGAAGAATACTGGTATATTATTCAAAGAAAGATTTTTGCATTCTAATCCAAACGTATATTATTACAGAAAATGTTCTGCAGCTAGCACTTTGAAACCAGAGGAGCTAGATGAAGATTACATTAAATCTGCAAAAATACTTCATATTACAGGAATTACACCTGCTTTATCTGAAACTTGTAGAAAATCAGTATTTAAGGCTATAGAAATTGCAAAAGCAAATAATGTATTAGTTTCATTTGATCCTAATATTAGACTAAAATTATGGACAAGGGAAGAGGCAATACCAGTACTTCTTGAAATCGCAAAACAATCTGACATAATTTTTCCGGGTGTTGATGAAGGTGAAATGCTTCTTGGGCTCACAAAACCTGAGGAGATTGCAGATAGTTTTATGAAGATGGGGTGTAGTGTAGTAGCTGTTAAACTTGGAGAAGAAGGTTGCCTTGTAGCTGATAAAGAAAACAAATTGTATGTTAAGTCATATAGGCAAGAAAATCCACAAGATACAGTAGGTGCAGGAGATGGATTTGCAGCAGGTTTTCTTTCTGGAATTTTAAATAAATTAGATTTCAAAGAGTGTGGTGAGTATGCAAATGGAGTTGGAGCCATGGCGGTACTTGTAAAGGGAGACATGGAAGGTTATCCAAATTTTGAACAATTAATGGCATTTATAGGAAAAACAAAAATCATAGATAGATAAGTATAGCTGATTGCGAAACTCTAAAAGATTTTAGTGAAATATCTATCTAAAATTTTA
>ERZ1463035.10-NODE-10-length-41754-cov-13.753351_pt1 | contig 41754 bp, 63 predicted proteins | sample MGYA00564486_ERZ1463035 | MGnify/ENA primary metagenome ERZ1463035 (study PRJEB39244, sample SAMEA3635149) | Helicobacter pylori | study: EMG produced TPA metagenomics assembly of PRJEB11511 data set (Assembly of a 5300-year-old Helicobacter pylori... | reverse complement strand
TACACTCTTTCCCTACACGACGCTCTTCCGATCTAATATATAATACTATTATACACTATTTAGATCTTAATCTTCAATTGATTTATTGAAATTTCAATACCGGCAACATTAAGCTTTATGCCGTCTTCTTGAGGTTTCCGGTATGTATACTTTTTCCAAGGCTTTTTCAAGCTTTTGTAATTTTTCCATGTTTTGCTTGATGCATTTATCATCCGTATGTACCTTCAACAATCTTTTAATGCCACCAATATATGATATAATGTCAAGAATTTGTTGCCGAGTAGTATAGCAGCTATTTTTTAGCATTGTTTCTTCCTCGGCAATGAATTGACTAATTTCGTAGTTAATGTCTCTTGTTAACATACTCGTTGTACAATTTCCTTAACTGAATGATATTACAATTAGGATCGTAATTCATTTCTTTTAAAAACTGGATAAACAAAGAATCCTGTTCTTTAATTTTATTAAACAAACCAGGAGTCTTTTCACAGATACGTTTATTAATTTGATCAAGTTTAGATAATTTAATATCTTCTGGTAAAGATTCATCGAACAAAACTTCTTTAAATAATTGGAATGTTCTTCGACGACGTTTCCATGTATTATAATGATCACATTTAACTTTATACATCTTGCCAACATTATCTGTGATTACATAGCCTTCAATATCTTGTACACCTTGAGTAAGATTTTCTACGCCAAGTTCGAACTGATATGGCCCGTAAACCATTTCTTGTCTAACAAAACTAAATACAGTTTCGTGCAAAAGATTAATTGATTTGCTTAACTCTTCTTTTAGTTTTTCACTTAGATCTCGATCGATATTTCTACCGTCGGCAATATGTAAAACATTCGGCACAAAATCTAAAAGATACATACGTTTTTGACCGTGGTAATTAACGATATGAGGATCGTCTGGATGAATTACTTCGAACACTGCTGAACAATTATTTTGTTTAAGAATTTTAATAATCTGTTCTTTAACTTCTTCTGAAACTAAGCTCCAGACATTTTTAATATATCCAGCATATTCTTTTTCTGTTGTCGACTTACTAGCGATAATTAATTCATCGCGACGATGATCCCAACTTAAAATACCTAAAAAGCCATTTTCTTTCATCGCTAATCGAACAGGATATTGTAATTCTTTGACCTCGTCTTTCTTATTGTTACGTTCGCCAAGATTAAAGAATTTATCGTAACTTCTTGCAAGAACTTCACCAGTAACGGCATCGACGAATAAGCCTCTAGCTTTAACAGTAATATCATTCCAAATAGAATGATGGAATACTTCTTCGCTAAAGTTAAGGCTTAAAATATTATTTGGTAATTTTTTAGTTCTTACATGACGACTGTTAGCAATAGCATTTACTTCGAAGTCATCAGTATTGTAATATTCACCTTTAAAGTTCTCGACAAGTCTTTGAGTTGTCTCGATAGAATTCTTATCGTAGACTTCGTTACGAATACCAGAATATTCTTCGCCATTTTTACTTAAAACAAAGTATTTTAAGTATCCGCCGAATTCAACTTGACATTCCAATGGAATATTATGTTCAGTACGTCTTGCACCACGATGACCAAAGATTTGATTAATTTTGGTGTCACTTCTTTCATAACATAACTCGTAGAAAGAAGCAACATCGCTTTCATAAGCACCATGACCATTAATATACTGTTCTGCCGCCATAAGATCGACTGGTTGAGTCATTAATCCAGCATGGTTAACACAGTATTTTTTGTCGCCAAATTTAAAATAGAAGGCTGGAATCATATTGCGATATAAGATTCTTAATTTTTTAGATAATTCTTTATCGCTAGTATATTCCTTTTGCCATTCTTTTAATGTCGTTAATTTAAAACGAATCATACCATTGTCTGTTCGCTGATCAGTTTCTTCAAATGCCCAGTCGGTCCAATGTGCTTCATGATTACCTTCGAGAAGAACGACATTCTTTTTATCTTGAATTTTAAACAAAGTATTTAATACTTCTAAGTTTTCAATACCACGATCAAAATAATCGCCGACAAAAATATATAAATTTTTATCGTTATCGATACTATATTTTTCGTCGTAAATTAATTTTTCTAATACAGTATTACAACCATGAATATCGCCGACACAAATTATCTTATCGTAAACTTCGGACAGATCTTTATTTAAACCTTCGAAATCACTTCTAAATTCTAATTTATCTAACTTAGTAATACCAGAAGGCATCTTGGTGTTAACCCAGTTATTGTACATATTCCTGATAATAGATTCCGGAACATAATCTAAACTAGGTCGTGTTTCATTTCTTTGAAGATATACTTCTAAATCCTGACGTTCTGGTTCCCAATAAAACAATCGATATTTATAGCGTTTAGCTAATTCTTTATATCGATTAATTTGTTTTGAATGCCATTTTTGAGAACTACAATGCGTAGCATCGATAATAGTCGGAGAACCAGTTTTCATTCGATTAACAAGCATTTTATCCATTAACTCGAAAACCAAAGCATTGTCTTTTTGACTAACGCCAATATGATTATCGATACTTAATTCTGGAGCTCTTAACATTAACCGAATGTTATCAGGAGACAAAGTATATGCATCAAGTCCGGCAGCTTTAATAGCTGAGCTTTTTCCAGATCCCGGACAACCGCGCATAATAATTAAATCTCTCATTTTATTTAAAATCCTCTAACTTCCAAATTCTCATTCTTTTTTGTTCTGCATATTTTAATTCAGTCATACAGCCATTACTATTAGTATAATCGCCACACATAATAATACCGTCGCAACGTTTTAACAAATTCATGCAGATTTTTAGTCCATCATCATAATTTAAAGCACCATCAAGAGTTCCAAAATTATGAATTGGGCTAATGAAAATAAATTTATCTTTATATTTTAAAACAAGTTCTTCTAAAATTTTAGAAACATTAGCTAAGTTTTCTTCTGGATTGCCATTAGTTAAAAATGGATGGCTAATATATATTAATGGTTTTTCTGGAAACCAATAATCGTCGTCAAATTTCATTTCAGATATTGGCTTCTTAAGTTCGTCTTCGAACATCATTTTTTCTTGCCAAGGACTTTCCATATTTCCTCCAATTATTTAAAAGAATTCAAAATAGATAGAATCATTGTCTTCAATTTCTTCTTCACTAACGATAACACCTTTTTCAATTCTTAGCTTGTGAGCATAAGATTCATTCCAATCGATAACCACAGTATTGAAATCTAAATTATATTTTTTAGACAATTCAATAAATGCTTCTGTATCAATATCGTATCGATGAGAAATGATCATGCTCATATAACAAATATCATCTATATGATTATATGAAACATTAATTTGATAAGTGTTATTAGGAGGGAAAGCGTCGCCAATATTAATAATATCGAAACACTGTTTCTTGATTTCGATTTCTTCTTTTTTGACAATTTCTGTTACGCCATAAGAATATTCTAAATGATAATTATATTTTGTTTTAGATTCTATGCTACCATCCTTATTTTCAACGATATAGCTATCGATGAAATTTTCTTGAACGAATTTATTCATGTCTTCAAAAGAGCCACGAATATTCATTTTTCCTGCTGCCCAATTTGCCATATGTCACCTGTTATTTAAATACTATCTAATTTATAAAATGCATACAATTCAGATATAGAATTAATAGCCACCATTACAGCTTGCAATATAATAGCAGTATTTATATCTAAATTGTTTCCTATAGCTACTCCTATCGCGCCACCAATTAATGAACCAAATAAACAACAAGATTTATTTAAGCTATTAAAAGATGTTAATTCATCGCCGTGAATAGTATTATTGATGCTATCTAGTAGCATAACGCCCCATATTGCGGCTAATGTACCATTAGAAATTGCTATCCCAATAAATCTAATTGTTGGGTCATCTACTGAAAATAATACAATTACTGCATATATTATAGCGTCTAATAACCCAACTATAGGAGCATATTTTTTAAATAATTTTCTAAAAGAATTTTTACTTAAAAAACTATTTATTGTTCCTGCTAATCCAGCGTCTAATAAATTCGCAATACTTAATGTACTAGCACTCACTAAACTCATGAAATATATTTGTACTGTAGGAGTAGTAAAGCCAAATATAATATTTTGAATCGTAGCAATTATAATAATAATTGCTTTAATTTTAGTTAACATTTACTTTTTGATTGCATCAGCAATAATATTAACATAATCGTTTAAATTATTTTTAAATACTTCATTTGCAGTATTAATATTATCTGGTGTAACATAACTAGAAGCGATAATCGCAATCATCATTTCTTTAGAAGGGATGAAGATAACGCAAAGAATACTGAAAATAGTTAACACAAATAAAGGAATTCTGAATTTATTTAAAAGATCCATTTCTTTTTTTGCATTTAAATAATCTTCTTCTCTAGACTTGCGCACATTAATACTTATATTATCGTAATCAACTTCAATGTATGAATTATACATATCAATTGCGCCTTTGGTTGTAATAAAATAAAATAGCCAAACAGCATCAAAGAATAATATAACAAAGAAAGCTAAATGATTAAATGTATCTAAATTAATCAATGCCTGGAGCCAAAATACGGTCCAAGGGCTAATAATAGGTTCCATCTTGCTTCTCCTTATTTAATAAATGTATTAATTAATACTTGAATATTCTCAGGTGTAGCATGATTAGCAATATACATAGCAATTAATGTGTTCTTATCTGGGAGCAAAATTGCTATTAAAAATAATACTACAGTTGTAATGCTAACAGCAATCTTTGATGCTTTTTTCATATCTTTAAAAAATGTTCCTAGAACAGATAAGCTAATAGCAGCTAAAAGATAAATAATGATTCTAATTGTTTCAACATGAGACAATGCAAATATAGTCCAAGGACTAATAATAGGCTCCATTATTTAAACTTTTCTATTTTTTTAAATTTAAATCATTAGGATATTTACCATATGTATTATCCCAATCTTTAATCTTTTTATTTAATTCTGCAAAATAATGATAAGGATCATTATAATCTTCAAGCTTAAAATTTAAATCTTTAATATCTTTAATTTCTTGATCCCAAGAAAAAATAATATCAGACTTTAATTCATGAGCATATTGCGGTTCTACATTAGAAAATACATATTCATATGTTTCAATGAAATCTTTAATGAAAGATGAAGGCAAATCGATATTTAAAGTATCTTCTATTTCATCAAGAATGTATTCACATTCCATATATATTTCACGATCAGTAATTTCGATACCATTAATAGAGCCTTTGAATTCTTGAATTATTTTTGCCTCCATTTATTCGACCTTTCCATTAACAACTGAATAACCGTATTCATAGAAATAATTTTCAACGTCGACAGATTCTTGATGAACAGTTACTATATATAAATAAGTAACATCGTTGCTATAATTAAAAACAAAGATACGATTATTAAAATCTTTTTCATTGTAAGCAATTTCAGTTAAGAAGTCTTCATTAAAATTAGAAAGATCTTTTTTAATAGCTTCTATTGCTCGTTTTTTATAGTGATCATGTATGAACGTCATAATTTACTCTGCAAATTTACAAATACTTCCATTTTCGATATAATCTTTAACCCAAATTTGATATGTTTCTTTATTAATTAAATGACGAACATATTTTTCGATAGAACATGCTTCTAAGAAACCTTCTTTAGATTCCCAAATAAGATTTCGAATATCGTTATTTTCTTGATCGATTACTTCAATTCTAAAAGTAACAATTTCTTGATTACAATATTTGTGCCATTTTTTTGTATAAGAAAAAATAATTTTTTCTAATGCAAAAAGTGCTTTGTCGAAATCTTTTTCTTCGATATTATCGATATTTGTTTTAAGTTGATCAGAATTTTTATAAATATTAAAAATATACATCTTAATATCCTTTCTAATAAAGAGAAAGCCTCCCCAGAGAGGGAGGCGACAATTAATTATTTTATACAGATAGAATTTGTCTTCTTATGCGAACAGTTTCTTCTCGTAAAAATAAATATTTATCAATAACTGAGCCATATTTAGATTCAAGACAAGATAGTTCAAGATCATATTCTTCTAATTGCTTAAATAGCTGATTTCTTAATTCTTCTCTTGACTTATTATCCATATTATCTTTTTTCTAACATAGCACGAATTTCGTTTAATTCTTCTTGCATACGAATATTATTATTTTCTAATTGACGAATTTGTTCTTCAAGTTCTTGACGAGTTACTTGTTTTTGACCGCCAGTTTTAAAACTTACGCCTAAATTGTATGCTACTTTACCATCTAGTGTAATACCACCATGAATCATTGTGTTTTCATTAGGTTGGTATGCGGCGCCTACGGCAACTGCATTAGCATTACGGTAATGGCCTACACTAGCAGCGAAGGACCATTTATCTTTAGGATTATAATCTAAGAATTTAAGACCAGCCAATGCTGACGCCTTAGCTACGCCTTTATTCACTTGCAAATCAGTATAATGATTAGCGCGTTCTAATGCATTGCGACTAACGTCAGTAATTTTATTGTCTAAATCATTAATACGATTTTCATTTGTATCAATACGTTTAGAGTTATCATTAACTTTATTTCCTACTTCTTTAAGTTGAGATACGTTAACAGCGTCAGTATCTTTTTCGCCACGACTAACATTAGTAATTTTCTTACCACCATTATTTAAACCATCAGTCGTTAAAGTAATTTCATCGATTGGTTGAGCATTACCATTTTTAGTAGCGATACGAATACCATTATATTTATAATCAGTATGATATTCAGGTTCTGTACCATCGCCACGATGTACCATAGAAACACCTTCCGTTGTATAAGAAGATTCGTTATTGCCATCATTTAAACCAACAGAATTAAGATCTTTTAAATCCTTAGCCATTGATACAGTATAATAACCATCTTCACCTTCAACGACAATATTGTCATCACCAGATTGCACAATAGTATGTTTTTGTGCTTCCATCATAACGTCATATAATTGAGAGCCATTGACTGCATCAGTAGATGTAGCAGAAATTGCACCAGCACCTACATTTTGTAATTGACGTGTAAAAACTTTAAATTTATCTGGAGGTGTAGTTCCTTTATCAAATATTGAAGGATAGCTACTACCAATACTAAATACGCCTTGATTTGTTTTTACGCCAGCATATTTACTATCAACTTTATGTACGTCATCAAACGCAATGCTATAAGCGCCAATGGCTACAGAAGCATCACCAAAAGATTGAGCAAGATACCCAATTGCTGTACTTGCTTCAACATCAGCTTTTGTATGATCGCCAATAGCAATGTTTCCTTTACCTTTAGGAGAGAAGGAATATACTTTGTTGATATCGCTATATAAATGAGCTTGTGAATGAACATGATTACCAATGGTAATAGTTGAATATCCGGAGACTTTGCTGGAGTCTCCAAGCACAATATTGTTTCCTCCAGAAATCTCATTGTTACTCCCTACTACAGTAGATTCATGTAAATCTTGTGTTTTATTTAAATTGCCTAAAACTTGATTTGTATTTGCTGCCATAGCATTACTACTTAATGTTGCTAATACACCAGCTACTAATAAAAGTTTTTTGTTCATTTAATTAATTCCTCTTTTTTGATTAATAATATATATAAATTACTTTGTTAAAAAACTAGATATATAATGTTTTTTTGCAAAATATTCTTGATATTGGCTTAATAATTCAAAAATATCATCTTCTTCAGAATCAGAACAGATAGTAATTACATTATTGTTTCTAATTACAATAATATTAACCTTTTTATTATGCTCTTTATCTTCAAAAATTTGCACTTTTGTAAATGCGCTAACAAACTCTTCTTTACAAAAAAGAAATTTAATGTCTTGATTTTTGTTAGTTAATACTGGATAACCTTTTTCGCTAATTAAATTAAAAAAATCAAAAGATATTTTTTCATTATTAAAATCCATAGAGATTCGATTAGAATCAATCTTTTTTAATATAGTTATTAACATTTTGTTTTTCCTATTATTTCTTTTACTTTACTATCGATAGCACTAAAAATAATTTCAAAATCTATATCTGATATCCATGAATACAAGATTCTATTATTTTTGAATTCTTGCAATTCAAAGTCATTAACATAATACGTACCATTCATATTTTCTTCTTTAAAAACTTCTATCATGATTTCAAAAATTTTTGTTAATTCATGATTATCAGCATTTTCAAGAAGACAAACAAGATTTGGAGCATATTTTTTAATTAATGCCCATGTAGAACTGTCGTTTTGATAAATATTTTCAAACAATATTTGCAAACCATATTGTGTTTTAAAATCGAAATAATCAAAACCGTCTTCATGATTATTAATATTTTCAGCAGTATATTCTAATACATCTTCTTCACTATTAATAATCTTAGATACCGTCTTTACTTCATCGTTTACTTTTTCGATGCCTGTGATTTCAATTTGACCTTTAAAATCTGCTAAATATTCACAGCCTGGTTCAAAATCGCGTCCTTCGACAATAGCGCCAAAACCGATATAGTCTTGAATATTTTCAAAAATAAGCGGCATTTTAGAACTAGCATCTTCGATATCTTTTTGGCTAAAACTTAATATCCATTTAAAACTATTTTCATATGACCAACGACCAATAGAAGAAAAGCTTAAAGGCTCTGAATGAACGTAATCGAAATCTTCATCGATTTCAATATCAGAATTTAGTTCAGTGTTCCCATAATATCCAGGATACACTTCACAAAACTCTCCGATAATTTTTTCAAATTTTTCTCGATTTTCAGGAGTATCTTCTAAGCCCTTATGGTAGAAGATGACGTCTCCATAAAAGCTCGATTGATTTGCCATTAAAGTCTCCTTTAAATAAATAAGCGGCACCCTTAATAGAGTACCGCTAATAAATTAATTATGCATTAACTGCGTCTTTAGCAGTTTTAGATGCTTTAAATTTAAATGTTTTAGATGCTGCAATATGAATTTTTTCACCAGTTGCAGGATTATGGCCTTCACGAGCTGCGCGTTCGCCGCGTTCGAAAGAGCCGAAACCAGAGATAGCTACTTTTTCGCCTTTTGCTACTTCGTTAACGATAGTAGTAAATACTTCAGATACAATAGCTTCTGCTGCTACTTTAGTAGATACCAATTCTTTTTCAACAAGCACTGCTGCAATTTCTTTTTTAGTCATTAGGATATTTCCTCCATTAAAAACAAAAATATTATATATTCAATATATACTAAAATTCGACTGTTGTCAATTTTTTGTTTTGTTTTTTAATAAAATTCTTTAATCGAATATTTTCTTGATTAAGATCTTTTGCTAAAGATATCAAAGTATCTACTTTAGATTGAATGTCTTCATTGTTTTTAATATATTTATTAACAAGTTCAGAAAGGCTAGCAATTTCTTTTTTTAATCTTTCATTTTCAGCTTGATAAATTTTTAATTCTGTTTTAGTGTTATTTTTCTTATAAGCAGACTTAACTATTTGTTGTAAGCCGAAAGAGATTGCTTGTCTTGATACATTATATTTACTTGCAATGTATTCTAAACTATGACCTTTTAGATAAAGCTCAACTCTTTCTTTGCGAACCTTATCTAATAAATTCAGATCGACATGTTTCATTCGATCTTTTCTTTCTTTAAGCTCTTTCTTAGAACAAAGATCATGTTCAGATAACTTTTGTTTACATTTTAAGCAGACATTGCCTCTACTGTTTGGATTAAGCAATGTTCCACAATCCTTACAGTGTTTAACTTCTCTTTTATACTTAACGATAAGATTATCTAAATTGGTATTCTTATTATCGCCATCTTTAAACTTAATGGAGTATATAGGTCTTCCTTCAGCTAAAAAAGCTTTTGCTTTTAAATGAGAAACAGCAAATCGTTTATTATCTGAACTTCTTGTTACAATATAGCCTCGCCGGTTATCATAAGTCCCTTTATTAACAGTATAGCCAAAATGACGAGTAAACTGAACTATCTTATCTCGATACACGTAAAATCCATCGACAATGATACAATTTCCATTTCTAAGATCATCACTAATCTGCAATGGCGTTAATCTAAACATTGCTTCACTCCATCATAATATTCTTTTGGCGTAATGCTTCTAATGTAGTTATAAGCAATACTATGTTTAATCGCTTTATTAAGCTCTTTAATTTTTTTATCGTCTAAATTAGTTAAATCGCTCCAAGATACTTTTAGATAATGGACTAGTCCATTCTCTTTTACCATGTAATAAAAAGATAGTTCTTGACCGACAGTCTTACTAATTAGTGATACATTATTTAACTTATCCATTAGATTTCTTTTCCATGTCTAACATATTATTATAGTCGAATTCATCGTAAGTATTCATTGCGATACCAAGAATTGTATCTAATTTATTCTTAATATGAAAATACGCAGGATCATGAATCTTAGCATAATAATTTTGTTTATGCTCTTGATCTAACCAATCTAACAAATTAGCAGAAATATCTTCGATAATTTCTAAACGAGTTTCTTCAGTTACCATTATCTTAATCTTCCTCGATATTTAAATTTAATAGGAACACAGTCATATTTCATGAAGGGACGAATATGCCCTTCTAGTCTTAAAGCTTTTTGTCGATTCCTAATTCTGCCAAAAGAGAAATCGCTAATTTTAGTGTAACGAGATTCTCTGAAATACGGAGACGGCCACTCCCAAGATTTCCACAAGAATTCTTCTCTTTCATATTTATTTTTTAAAGTTTTAAATACAGCAAAGAAATCATCATATAATTTTTGTTCTCGTGAAACGTCACATTCAACTGGTTCACCATCTGGATAAGTATAAGCACCGTCAATGTCTTCTAAATTACTAGCGTTTGTTCCATATTGACTTCCGATTACGATAATATATTTATCGTTAGTCGCTTTATCGGTGATGATATATTTACATAATCGCCCATCATAATTTTTTATACCAGGAGTTTCTGTTGTCATGACAACATGAATATCTTCATTTTCATATTCAGCAGTATATTCCTTTTTATCTCTGTATTTCAGCCATATTAAACTACAGTCTCGATTAATCAAATTATCTAAAAGATTAGGTTTTAAAATTTTGTTTTGATGATCGACCAAAGTTAAGAAGCAACAATCGTCTTTTAGTACAGATAAAACAAAATTTTTTCCAAAAACTGCTCCATGACCATCGATAAGTCTAGCATCTTTATCGGAATTTTTTACAGAATATCCTTTTTGTTTTAAAGAATCAATATATTCTTTAGTTTTATTATATTGATCTCTTGGCAACAATAGCTCATCATTTTTCCAAATGTAACAGCCATAATCAATAAATGCCATTATCTAACCTTCTTTCTAATATCCCAATAAGACCATTGTTATTTTTGTCATTAATCCAATTAATAATAAAACAATTAGTATACCTAAAAATCCAAATGACAAGAACATAACGCAAACAGAAAAATGTTCTATATATTTAGAGAATTTGTTTTGATTTAACTTCGAAATAAGATAGACAGCGACAAAAAATAATCCTATTGCAAAAATAAAAATAGATCCTGAAAGAATAATTTCTGAATTTTCCATATTAAATTTTACCTTTCAATTCTCTATATTTTCTTCGCCAACTCAAATTATGTTTTCGTTCTCTTGTTATACAATGAGCTAATTCATGAACAAACGTATCTTCGATTTCACCAGCTTCAAAATTAATGTTAATAATAGCTGGACCATTTTCGAAAAAGATAGATTCCCCATATACAGAATCTTTTTTAGTTTCGCAGATCATAATTTCAAGATCACAACTATTCTTATATTTTTCAACAAGATATTCGAATTCTTTTATTCGCTTTTTTCTTAATTTATGATCGTAAAAAATTTCCATTATATATTTTTCCAATAAAAAAGACGACCCACAAGGGGCCGTCTTAATCATAACCTACTAATTTATTAATACTATTTTTAAATCTCAATGGGAATTTATCTAAAATTAATTGACTATACTTATAGGCTTTATATTCCCAGAAAATATCATGCCATTCTCTATATGGTACTTTAGTAAGCAAACTTAATTTAGTTAACATACAAAATGGCATATCTTTTTTTCCGTTACAAATTCTTTTTAATTCAAACGGGCTGATATTTAATAGCTTAGAAAAATCTTTTATATTATATCCGCATGATTTTATATATTCATTTAGAACAAGACCAGGATTAATAATGTCACACATTATCGTTGATAAGCTGTCCACATGATAGTTCCACCATCAATGTGAGCAGGATTCATATCTTTTGTATGCACAATACCTTCGACACGTTTATATTGAACACCGTAGTTAACATAAGCTTTATTGTCGAGATATGTTGCACCAACTTTAATTTTTAAGTTCTTTTCATGATTGATCTTGTAAACGTCGACAGATTTTTCTTCTTCGATAATTTTTATCTCGTCAGATTTTTCTTGAATTTTAGATTGAGTATCTTGAGAAATATAATCTGAGCGTCCACCTCGAGCAACATGTTGAACTTCTTTTACGACAGTTACTGGTGCTTGTCCTTGGATATATTGAGTTCGAACAACTTCTTGTACAATAGGAGTACTGCGTTGAGAGATAAGATCTCGACGTTCGTTCTCAAATTTTAATTTGGCACCGCCTGTAAGCCTTGCCTGATCTTCTAAGCTATACGTTGTAACATGGTATTTCTGGTCATAATATTTTTCTTGTAATTGGTCATATTTCTGTTTAAAACTTACTCCCCATGCAAGGATAGCAACAAAAACAGTAATGATCGCTAAACAAACAAATACAAGCTTCTTATGTTCTTTAATCCATGTTACAAAAGAAGTAAATGTAAACATAATGTAATCCTTATTTAAAATAAATATAAACTTTTATTAGGCACTATTTATATTACCAAAGAATTAGAATACATCGTTTAACTCATTTACTTTTTCTACTTTAGGAGTTTCACTGTTATAAGATTTGAATACTTTATATTCAGAAGGAATCTCTTTAACGAAGCGGCTTGGTTGCATACGTTTAGGTACGCCGCCAATTACGCAATAATTAAAATAGCTAATCATTAACATCTCTTTAGCACGAGTCATCGCTACATACCATAAACGACGTTCTTCTTCGATACCGTGTGGCTCATCATAGGAGAACATATGTGGGAATAAGCTTTCATTGCCTCCAACAATAAATACAGCTTCAAATTCTAAGCCTTTAGACGCATGAATCGTCATCATGCTTACTGCATTTTTTTCTTCGTCGATTTCTACGTCTAAGCTAGTAGACATAGTTGCTTCAAGAACTTCTGGAATTGTTTCGAAAGCATCGGCAATACGAATTAATTCACGAACGTTAACCATACGTTCCATAGTGTTACCATATACAGGACGAACATGAGATTCTTGATAGTCGAACAGTTCTAAATATTTACGAATAATAAGGCCTGGTAATACATTTTCTTCAGCATAAGTTTTAAGCTCATTCCATTTAGATAAAAATGTTTTGACGCCGGCATATGCTTTACCTTTAATATCGTTAAGATTAGAATTAGCCTTATTTAACACATTATTAGATTCCCCTACCATTAACTTATTAAAAGTCGCTTCACCAATACCGGCTTTAGGAATATTAATAATACGTTCTAATGCCTCTTCGTCGCATTCATTTAATAATAATCTCAATACACATAATAAATCTTTAACTTCTTTACGAGTACAAAATTGAACACCAGAGATTAAATCGTAAGGAATAGCATTACGTAAGAAAGCTTTTTCAATAAGATCGAATTGTTTTTTAGTACGAGCTAAGATAGCAATATCTTTATACTCAAAGCCGTTACGTAATAAAGATTTAATACCGCGAACAATATAATTAGCTTCATCTTTATCGGATTTAACTTCTTTAACGAATACAGGAGCACCTTTTTCTTGTTCAGAGAAAGCTTTTTTATCGATAATTTTAGGATTATTATCGACAACAGCATTACTAGCTTCTACGATAGTAGAAGTGGAACGATAGTTTTGTTCTAATACGTATTGCTCGAAACCATCTTTAATAAGAGATTCACAAATAAAATCAATGTCGGCGCCACGGAATGCATAAATACTCTGATTATTATCCATTACTGCGCATAAATTACCATTTCCACGAATGATCCAATTGATGTAATCCCAATCTTTACGGCTGGAATCTTGAAATTCGTCTGCTATGACATATGTATATTTATTCCAAACATACTCTTGAACTTCGCTATACTTGCTGATTAATTCTAAACCATAATTTGCTAAATCGCCAAAGTCCATCATGTTATCGTTACGAAGTTTTTGTTGATATCTCTCGTATACTAAAAACACTGTAAAATGATCATTCTGAATTGTTTTATCGTTACGAGCAACATCGACTGTAATACCATGAGTTTTCCAATCTGGAATTTGAGTTTTTGCGATATCATATAATTTAGAATTTTTACCGCAAAAATCTTTAATAATTTTTTCTGTATCATCGCTATCTGCGATAGTGAAATTTTTATCGTAGCCAACTAAATGAGCAAAACGACGAAGCAACATGGAACTAAAAGCATGATACGTACAAATTGTAACTGCTTTAGCTTGCGGGCCAATTTTAGCAATCATACGTTCTTTCATTTCCATAGCTGCTTTACGAGTAAAAGTAAACATAAGAATAGAACCAGGATTAATACCTTGTTCGATCATATATGCTGTGCGAGTAACGATAGTACTAGTTTTCAGATAGTTATTGTCGCTGAGCTTTTTATCTCAGCCTCTGGAGGTTTCCCTCATTTTCATCGACTAGTCAATTCTAGTCCAGCTTAGCGTACCTTTTCATCTCTTCCTTAATAGGACAAAGTCTAAACAAGTGATGGGGCCTCTTGGAGATATTATATTCTTTATTTAAATAAAGGTTCAATCTCTACGCGTTGCGCCTGTTAATAATTTTAAATATTAACTTCGGTCTCTGATTAGCATATGTTATTACACTTAGCCTTCCAGTTTAATTCCCCATTGATAATCTAAGATCTTCGTTTAGAAGTTGATCTTAGACGGCAATAAATTTTACTTAAATTTCTTCACCAGATCCAGCACCTGCGTTAACGATAAATTTGCCTTCAAATTTTTTCGCAACAGGTAATTGTTGTTCATTTAAATTTTTTAATAATTCTGACATAGTATAATCCTCTCTGAATATTTTAATTACTTAGACATATGTCTTATTACATTATAGGCCATATGCCTAAATAATTAAAGCCGATAGAAATTAATCTATCGGCTCTTATGATTTATTAAATATTATTAATGAATTCAGGAACACCGTCATAAAATTCTTTTTTCTTAGAATCTTCTTCAGTTTTGCCGTTTAACATGATTTTTTGAATTTCTTCTTGACAAGTTTGACCTACGAAACCTTGAGTTTCATATTCAACAGTACCGTCCGCCTTAATAGTAACTTCGATTTTTTTCATTTTTAAAACCTCCTAAAGATAGAAATAGCGGGGAACGAGTCCCCGCATATCATTATTTAAATTATTATGCCAAGCATTCCAATTTAATTTCTTGGTTACTTTGAGCAATAATATTAACCATATAACCAGCAGAACGAGCAGCTTTAACTACTTTATAAGAGTTATAGATCATACCCAATTTTTCACTGAATTGTTTAATATTAGTGCCAGAACCATAGAAATCACCACGAACTTCGACAGAAAAGTCTTCGTTAAATACAAGACCTACGTGAGCTTTGTGATTACGATCATGGAAAGATACAGTAGCATTAACTTCGCGTTGGTCACGAGGGATAACGATCATACCAGAAGCATCGAGAGTTTTACCATCGAAATCGATATCGAAATCTTTATTGAATTCTTTATCCATCATAGCATCCATAAAATCTTTGCGAGATACATCTTTAAGAGTTTCTACTTTTTGTTTAAGATATTGAGACATGTCCATGTCCTCCTTTGAAAAATATATAGATATCTATATGCAAACGGCGACATGCCGTAATTGCTTAACTGTTCTTACGAACAAATTCGAATTCTTTAGGAAAATACTTTTTAATGAATTCTTTTTTAACTGTATTTCTAATGTTTTCACTGTCAACACTATTATAATGCGGATTGCCAGGAGTGTCAAGAAATACATTATTTACACTAGATAATAAATCGACTAAAGTACTATATACAGGAACTGTTTGTTCGGTTAGAACTTTAAAATCTGAAATATTTTGAAGACAAATATTAACGTCTCGAATCAAGATGTCGAGCTCTTTTTTCATTTGTTCTTCCGCTTTTTTATCTAACTTTTCAAACAGCAATTCTGCTTTTTTACGATTACTTAATTGTCGATTACTATTGGGATCAAAAGTAACGATTGCCAAATTAAAAATCCTTTCTATTCTGTTAAGTAATTAGATTTGCTAGACTTTTTTACTGGCTCTAATAGGCTCGCTTTCTTTTCACTTGCATATACTGCAAATTTACGAGCATGTTCTTCGAGCGCTGCAATAGAGTCAGAAGAACTTTTAGATACAGGAACAATCGTCATTACAGCTTCTTCGATAAGACCTTGAGTAACTTCTTTACGGTCATTAACGAACAATACTCGTTGAAGATTAATGATAGTTTGTTCAATTTCAGCACCAGTAAAACGATCGATAGCATTAACGAGATATTCTAAATCTGCTTTAGATTTGAATTTCAAGCCATACTTTTTAATATAGATAGAAAGAATTTCTTGTGCTTCTTCGTTATTAGGGATAGAGAAGTACCACTGAGTATCTAGACGGCCAGCACGCATTAATTCTGGTGGCAATTTAGTGATATCATTACTAGTAAATACAGTAAAACTATTTTCATTTTCATGCAAGAATGTCAATAGACGACTCATTACACGAGCAAGGGTACCGGCGTCACTTTGATGGCTTGACGCATACAAATGTTATTATCCTGCATATTTTTACATGCAGCTCTGGAGGTTTCCCTCATTTTCATCGATTAGTCAATTCTAATCCAGTTTAGCGTAACTTTTCACCTTATTAAAAGATTCAAAGGGTTGGGGCCTCTTGATAGGATTATATCTTTTCACCTACTACGCGTTGCGGCTGGCTTAACTTTATTAAGCCTTCACCTCTGATTAGCATATTGTATATTAATACAACTTAGCCTTCCAGATTTTTTCCCCAAAGCTAGTCATCATCTTCTGAATCTGTTGATGATGACGCGGCTATGCTATTTTAACCGCCTAGAACTTTTTCCGCTTCGTCAAGCAAAATGACACATTGTTTAAGCTCTCTTACTTGATTTAGTGCTCGTTCCATATTGCCTTCAGATGCGCCGACAAGACCTTGCATAATTTTACTTAAATTAATATTTACCAATGGTACTTTTAACGTAGAAGCAATAATACTTGCAGCTACAGTTTTAGAACAACCAGGAACACCGAACGCAATAAAGCCTTTAGGTTTTCTAATACCGAGTTGTTTCGCTTCATCTGTATAGAATTTAGGTAAAATAGAAACATATTTTTTAAAAGCATGATAGCCACCCATATCATTCAAGGACATTGTAGGGTGAGAAATTTCTAACATGCTACCATCGAAGTTTTCAGTTTTAAACTTATGAATATCTTCAACTTTAATATTACCAGATTTTGAACAATATTCTAAACATTGAAGCATTTGAATATATGTTAAACCTAATAGTGCTTCGACGCATTGTAATTTTTCGTCGCCAGTGCGATATTTATTTAAATAAAGCTCGATTTCCTTAGCTGTCAAAGCATCTAAAGAAATTTTATAAGCATACTCAGCAAGCTCTTCTGGAGGAGCAAATGTTGCGACTACAAACACTGGTGCACCAGTACCCTTAAAGGACATAACATCTAAAAGAATTTTAGAATACATCGGGTTCTTTAACGGCATAGGTTCTACAAATAAATGAGGAGATTTCTTCTTTTCTTCGTTACCGATTTCAAGAAGAACGTTCTCATATTTATTAAGATCAGGGTTCACTTCATTTTTAATATCTTTAAGATAATTGAAGGAACACTGTTTATTATTCGAATCTAAATTTTTAAGTTCTACAGAACCATACAAATAGCGTTGAGCACTAATATATACTTTTTTAATTTCTGAATTAGTAAACGCTGCTCCTAAAGAAAAATCTTCAAGATTTTGACCAGCGTCGCTTAAAGAATTTAAAACGTAAGAAACGCCACGTTCTAGTTCTAATGTTTGGATCCAAATAAGTGGACTATATCCACTTTTCATACCAGATTTAGCTAGTTTATTAAATTGCATACTTTTCCCTGTCTCCTTTTATTCTGCTAAATTTTTTTGTTCATCTTCAGGCAATGCTGAATTAATTTTTTCAATGAATTCCATTACAGCAGAAGCTGTTAAAGAAACTTTTAATTTAGTTTCTCTTGTAATGGAGTCTCTAGGCCAAGTATCCATTTCTTTATACATTGTCGTAAATTCTTGGTCACATTTGTTCCAAACTTGGTCCATTAAACTACGAGCTAATAAAGAGTCGACTAACAATTTAAATTCGTCCATTTTTTCTAAAGACGTTTTTTTAACGATTGCCTGTTTAAGCAAAGATTCAATCTCTTCGTCCCAATCAAAATGGTGTTCGAAATCTACATTTTCTTCGTTCAAAACGCCGATAACTTTAAAAATAGCATCGTCTTTATTGATAGTCAACACTGAAGAAAGTTTAAACGCCTTTTCTTCTTGTTCGAAATTAAATTTATTATTAAAATAAGTATCTTTAATGATTACTTCCATTAAATCCAACGCTCCCGTCTTTTTTAATATACATATCTTCATATTGATTAATATTGCCATAGGCTACAATAGTCTTATTATCTAAACTATACTTACTAAGATCGACAACTTTTTGATTATTACTACCGATAAAACTACGCATTACATTCGTATGCGTATCATCGTAAATACGTTGATGTTCATCATATTGTCCATCGATAAGCACATCGATCGTGTTAAATAATTGTTCATATTTCTCTTTATCGTCGCGTAACATATCTTCATATGTATGCCAGCTAATTACGAGAATATGATAATTATATTTTTTAAGTAATTTACAAAGTTCGATTAATCCGTCCAATTGATCGGTAGGTTCTCCTCCGACTATCGTAACACTTTTAACGCTACACATTTCTTCTAATCGATCAACGATAGATTGAATAGGCACATGAGAGCCTTGCTCTCGTTGCCATAATTCATAATTAAAACAGCCTCGGCATGGATCTCCTTCCTCAGCTTTTTTGCATCCAGCGAAATATAATTCACTTCTAAGATTACCTTGTAAACTTGGACCGGCAGTCTTAATGTTTATTCGGTAATCGTATAGATTAATATCCATACTACCTCCCAAAATAAAAAAGCCAGACCCTTATCGGATCTGACTTTTATAAACATCGTGCTTACAATTTAAGCAACGGAAAATATCTTTATCTTTAAGCTGTAAAAATTCTTTTTGTCGAGCATTATATCGGAACTCAAATGTCTCGACTTTTTCGAATACGCGTCCTCCACATCGAGGACATTTAAAATACAGCTTATCTTCAGGATCTGTAATTAACATATTATTCACCTAAGAAGTCTAAGAATAGACCTGCATATTTAGTAGTCAATACGTCGTTCGGTTCAATACCTTTAACTTGCGTAAATTCAGTTAATTTTTCGTTAAATGTTTTACCCATTTTATTTTTAAGGGTAACGATTTTCTTCATATTAACGAAATTCTTGATCATTTCAACATCGTCTGGTTTAAGGACGTCGATATCGAGATTTGCGGCACACCCTTTAAGAGCACTACTTACTGCCGATTTATATCCACTTGCATAGTCGAAACGACCTTTTTTATCTGCTTTACGAGGGCAGTTAGAACCAATATCTTCTTTTACGATAACAATTGGTTCGCCTTTTTTATCATAAGTATTAATAGTCAAACGACCTTGAACATAAAAATATTGATCGCTAATATCTTCCTTGCCTTGAACTTTTTCTTTGTCGTAAGCTTGATAAACTTCAGTCCAGCTTTTAATAATCTCAAAAGACCATTGACCGTCAAACAATTGATTAAGCAATACGGTTACATCACCGATACTTAAATATTTGGCACCTTGGTTTAAATATTGATTAGATTTAAAAAAGTCTGAGCTAACATTTTCACTTCTGAAAATATCTTTTAATGTAATCATAACAAAATCCTTTCTGTTAAAATACTAATTCATATATAATATTATAGCAGAAAGGATAGATTTTGTCTACTTATTTAATACTTTAAGTGCAGAACTTACAGTAATTAACAATTCTTTTTTGAATTGAATTTGTTTAAGGATGCCGTCAAGGAAGTTATAACGACCACGAGTTTCAGCAATTAGCTGGAACAAATCGACAGTATTTTTACCGATTTTATATTTTTGCGCAGCAGTAACACCAGATGCTTTACGTTCTGTTTCGTTAGAGCCTTTAGCATTAGTTGCTTTGATGACGGTAAGAACACCGTCTTCTTTATTCGTTAAATTATCTAACGCTGTTTTTGTCTCCATGAATTTATCATGGATATAGCTATGTAAGCTATCTAATTCAGAAGATACTAACAACACAACATTAGGAGGAATATTAGATTTAATCTTAATACCGTCAATACGAGTTAAGATTTCATTCTTAAGATCTTCCCAATCCGGATCGGCAATCGGATTAGAGAAGAAGTCGATGACGTTATTAAAAGAATCTCCCTTAGTTTTTGATTTGTCTGTTTTTTCACAAGATACAGTTTCCTTTTCGACTTCATCGACAATAAGTTCTTCTTTAGTATCGGAAACAGTTTCTTCGGCAGCAGGAGCAACTTCTTCTTTAGGAGCTTCTTCTACTAGAAGATCGACAGGATCTTCTTTTGCTTCGACTACATCGTCAGCAAGAAGGTCGATAGGTTCTTCTTTTGTTTCTAGAACTTGATCGTCGTTTTCGTTAACGACGATATCCTCCATGTCATCGAAAATGTTAAAACCTTTTTCACTCATTACTTTTCCCCTTTAATTAATTCAGGATGATGCTCTTTGATATTATCAACAAGAACATCGATATCTTTAAGTAATTCAGCTTGGACAGCGTTTTTATTTTCTCCGTCGAAAGTAGCTAAATAATTTAAGCTATATAACGGGAAGAAATCGTTGCCAAGTAAATTAAATTTTTTACCATGCTCTTCTAAGATAGAAGGGCCATCTTTAAACATCTTTAATGAAATATTACCGAAAAGAACAATAATTTTTGGCTTCATATTATCAATTAAAGCGTTTAGATATTGTTTAGCGATAGCTTGTTCAGAAGTATTTGGAGGACGAACTTTAATTTCTTCGCCAACTTTTACTTCTGGACAATACGGAATACAGTCAATCCAAATACTAGATTCTAATTTTAAATTCTTCGATTGAAGATGTTTTAGAATATTATAGTATTTGGAATCCTTCCCTAGGACTACAGATTCGCTTGCCATCGGATCTTTAACAAAGAGGATGTCGCAGGCGAATTCTTTATTTAAATTAATAGAAGTAGTCCTACGTTTGATATTCTCAGGAATAGGATATCGACTGTAAGCTTCTAAGAATTCATTATATAATTCTTTAGCACTATCTTTTCTATATTGTCTTAGTAGGCTCATTTAACTTTTCCTTTAAAAGAGCAATCTCTGCTCGTAGCAAATTATTTTCAGCTATTGCCTTATCTTTTTCTAACGTAGCAAGCTTAATAAGATGATCGGCTCCTTGAGCCTTTCGTCTGTCTTCAATCATAGTCTTAACCATCGACATAATAATCTCCTGATCGACTACGACAAAGACATCATCATCTGTTTCATGAAAACAAAACTTTAGATAATAGAACTCTTTATCTTGAGATTCTCGTTTTAGTTTATCTAACCATTCTTTATGGATAGTAAATGTTTTCTTTCCACGAGCTTTATCGGCTACTTTAGTTTTTAATTCTTCACTAACGCTAATGATACCTTTAATTTCCTGATCGCCTTTAATTTTTCCGGCTCCACTATTAGGAGTCATTCGATTAACGACGTCATGAATTAATGCTTCATTAGCATTGTGATTTTTCATTTCAAAAACAGAGCCCATCCTTTTATCAGGACGGGCTTTGAATCTTACTTGTTTTCTTTTATTTTTTGCGAGTTCGTTATCATGTTTAATACACTCGGTACATTTATTACCGGTGATACTTAAACACGAATACCATTCGTCGCCAAATAAACAAGACATAATTAACTTTCTTCTAGTTCTTCTAACTTAGCTTCAGAATCACGAATTTCTTCGACTTCTTTCTCGCTAAGATCTTCAAATGTACCAGAAACCATGTTAAGCAACTTTTTAAACTTATCTGGATTAGCAATCATATCTTCACGGAACGCCATTTTACCATTCCATTTATCTAATACTTCTCCAGTTTCAGGATCAATTTGTTGCATCCATGCACCAGCTTTATGAATGATACCCATATCGACTAATTCATCGAGCGTGCTAAGAATTTGTTCAATACCTTGACCAAAGATAGCAAAGTAACTAAATTTACGATACGGGAATTCACCTGGAATACAGTGGTTTTTAGTAATTTTACAGTTAACTTTAATGCCGTCTTCTTTACCAATAGGATCAGTATCTAAAATACTGCCTTTACGCATTTCAACGATCATCATGCTTCCAGTTCTAATTGCCAAGCCACCAGCAAGTACTAAATTATCGCCATACATACTAAAGCCGCCAATATTTGTAGTCAAATGCTGGATGAGAATCATAGCTGTCTTATATTTACTAATTAAAGAAACGAACTTAGCTATGATTCTACTATTCATACGTGCTTGTACTGCAACAGATACGTCTTTAAGACTTTTGTTTGCCTCAGATTCTGGGACTAAAGCTTTAAGAGTATTAATGCAGAATAAGTCTATAGCACCAGTTTGGATTAATGCTTCAGCTTGATCGATACAATCTTCAGCCGTATGGTCTCGATCATATTGAATAAAATAAAATCGTTCTGGATCGATACCAAATTGATTAATCATATAGTCTAAATTTAAGGAAGCTTCGCTTTCAATCCATAAAGCAAAATGACCTTCTGGATTTTCACGATGCATTTTACCGATAGTCTCAAGAACAATCGATGTTTTTCCCGAATCGGCTATGCCCGCAATAGTCGTAACTTTGCCGATCGGGAAACCACCACCAGTAGCTGCATTAAAATTAACAGAAGGGGTTGGAATAAACTTGATATCAATTTGTTCTTGAATTTTAGGATCACTTAATTTACCGATAACCATATTATTATTTTTTTTCGATAAATTAGCCATTACGAGATCTAATCGTTTTCGCTTTTCAACATCCGTCAATTCTTGAGGATTATTAATTATTTCAAGTTGTTCAGCTTTCTTTCTTGCCATTCGTACTTCCCTTCTTGTCCTTAAAGGACTTGATGATATTATCTAAAAGATTAATAGCTTGAACGTAATCTTTATTGGTTTCGCCAGTAGCTTCTTGATAAAGATTATTTCGTTCTACTAAGTATCTTAATGATACACCAATTACGGGTACAATTGCAAGGTCTTTTTCTGTTCCTTCTGCATTAAGAAGTTCTTCGATTACTTCAGAAAAAGCTTGAATAATTTGCTTATTCTTTTCTGTAGTGTCGCCTTCTAATACTTCAGAAAACATTCCGACATACGATGCTAAACTCTGTTTAATTGCGTCGAGTTTCAATACTTTACACCCTTCACTAATTCATATTCTTCATACGAAAGTCCGTTAAATAATGGATGTATTTTATACATACCATTATACTTCTTTTTGTATGATTCGAAATCTTTATATTTAAGCAAAGTGATTTTGTAGTCGACGCCTAAAATATTATTATTTAAATTCGTCATTACTAATGCAAATTTAAGTTTAGTTTTACCTAATGGTTTAGGTACTTTCCCTAGCTTACGCATAGGGCCGTCATCAATTAGTTTAACGTTATTTAACTCATCGATTAACAATAAGCTATTAACTGACATATCTTCGTTAAACTTATTAACGACTTTATATATTTCTTCTTTAGGTTCGAGCTTAACAAAATTAGCTTTGCCCGATGATTTTTCTGTTATCCGAAGATGTTCGTTTTTAAATCCGATATCGACAATTAACATACGATTTCTAGTCGTTAAACAATAAAAATAATTAGTATAGATCGGGCAAATACTGCGAATAGCATCGCCCTCTTCTAATTTAATTACTTTCTTTGTTCTTGTAATATCGAACATAACACCAGGAACACACTTATAATAACCGTATTTTGTTACGATAAGATAATTAACTTCTTTATCGTAATTTAAGTAATTATTATCTTTTGTGTAGAAATAATATACACGATCTTCTATTTTTAAATATGTTTCTGGTTTTTGTGCTACACGAAATACTTCGGCACCAGAAAAACGAATAATAGGTTTATTTAGATTGATCATCTTTTTCACCTATTAACGTTAAACGTTTGTCGCCTTTAAAATATTTCTTAAGAACATTTTGTAGCTCACGTTTAACTTCTTCTAATATAGAAGTGCTATTTTTTAAAATGCCTTTAATTTCTTTATTGCGAGTTTCTAATTCAGCAATCTTAGTATCATAATCTCGTTGACTTAATTTGGTAAAGTCATTGATTTTCATGCCTAAGATATAATCGGCCGCTTCTTCGCTAATGCTAAGAAGTTTCATTAATTCACTTCTTGGTTCATCGCTAATTTTAATTAGTTCTAAAATCTTAGCACTATTAGCGATCGCCAATTTAATATTGTTATATCTAAACAAAAGTTTATTATTTTTATTTAACTCTAACGTTAATTTATTTTTAACAATATTATGATAATGAATTAATAGCTTTTTAATAATAGAAACTAATGGCATATGCTCGATAACTTTATCGTTATGAATAATAGTAAAAATACTATTAAAGCTATCTTCTAGCTTTGTTTTTTTAAAGACTTGTTTAATCAAGTCATCGACAGATTGACCACGTGCCGGCTTAATCGAAATATTAAGAACACCTTTTGCCGAGAAATTTTTAAAATCTCCACAAAGTTTATTTTCTCTTAATTTCTTTAACCCAGACATAATAACACTGACGTTAGTCGTATACGGTATTGAAGTAAATATTAATTCTTTTTTATTTTTAATTGTATATTGGCCACGGATAACAAACTTACCTTTACCGTTATTATATACAGATTCAATATCTTCAGGGTTCATGATAATCCCTTGAGTCGGAAAATCTGGTCCTTTGATATACTTCATTAAGAATTTAGTATTAATATCCTTACCTTTATTAACCTGGTCGATCGTCTTAATTAAGGCTGTAATGACTTCTGTCGCATTGTGAGACGGGATCATTGAACTTACACCAGCGGCAATACCGTTAGTGTAATTACACAAAATATTCGGGAAAAATCCTCCTAAATATTTTGGTTCTAAACCTTCGTTATCATATGTCGGCATCCAAGGAACCGTAGCTTCGTTAGTGTCTCCTAGGAGGAGATCTCCAGTCTTACTAAGTCTACTCTCAACGTACCTCATTGCTGCCGGAGGATCATTTTCCAAACTTCCAAAATTGCCCGATCCATCTCCCAGTGGATATCTGGCAGAAAATGTTGCCGTCATATTGACGAGAGCACCATAAGGACCATCTAAACTATGTGGATGATATTGGCCGACAGTATCGCCGATAACTTTAGCAGCCTTCTTAAAAGGTTTATTATTATTTAAACCTAAATTATTCATCGACAATAATACACGTCTCTGAACAGGTTTTAAACCATCGTTAAGTAACGGAATTGCTCGTTCATATACAATGTGATTAGCATATTTACTAAAATTTTTGACGAGCAAGTCGCTTAATTCAATTTCAATTTCCATTGCTAATTACCTTGATATCTTTTACGAGAACTTCATATGTCTCACGTTCGCATTGATTAACTTTATCCCAATATTTTCGATTAACGAACATGCCTGTGATTTCGACATTTGTTTTTAACGGAATATCTCGTAAGATATTCGCATTAAGATTATGGCCGACACACGGAATAAAATCTTTTTCGGTGCCGTTATTACGTTCGACCATTAAAATATCGTTACAGATATTGTGACCATCTTTATTGGTAACTTTGTTAATCTTAACGATTTTGCCTTTAAGCTTTGTTTCGTTAAATTGAGATACATGTTGATTAGCCTGTGTTAAATAACCATATACGATTAACTTAACACCAGTATCTGTTTTAATATTTTTAGTTCGAATTTCACCGAATGCATTAATGTGAGAACCATCTTTAAGATTGTATACTAAACGAACATTATCTTTAAAGTATACGGGGATCTTAATACTTCTTTTTTTAACTTTCATCAATACGAAAGCCTTGTATATATCTTGGCCATGAACATCTTGATGAGATACTGTGATCTCATCAATTGTTCCGGCTATATTTAGAAAATTATTCACTTTTTAATATACTTTCTAAATTCTAATTTAAATCCCGACTTCTCGTCGGTATCTTCTTTAGCGCTTACTAGAGAAAAATTTCTAGTGATTCTGCTATATGGGAACAATGTGTCGCCAATTTTAAAATCTTCGACGACTGTTAAATATACAATGTCGGTATATTTTAAAAACTCTCGATAAATCGTTCCGCCACCAATAATATAGTAATCGTATCCTTCGAGCATAGCTGCTTTACATTCTTCGGCAGAAGAAAATACTCGTACACCAGGATAAGAAAAACCACTTTTACTAATAACCCAGTGTTCTCGATTAGGGAGAAGCCCAGGTAAACTTTCAAAGGTTTTTCTGCCCATGACGATAATTTTATTTAAAGTTTTCTTCTTAAAGAATGTAAGATCTTTAGGAATATGATATAGTAACTTATCATTCTTACCTATGTAATGAAACAAGTTCATACATGAGATCATATAGATCATACAGCTACCTCGAAAGGAATTTTACCACTATGCTCATAGTCTTCGAAAATTAAATCATCGATTTTAAAGTCGTAAAAACTTTTTACACGAGATTTAATTTCGACCTTTGGAGGATAATGACTTCTGTTGCCGACTTGGATAAATGCACCACGCAAATGATTTTCATATACATGAGCATCGTTAATCATGATCGTGAATAAACCAAGCCCGAGGCCACAAGTTTGTGCCATTAATTGCAATAAAAATGCATATTGAGCAATATTATATGGTAAGCCTACTAATGTATCGGAACTACGAATATTTAATAATAAATTAAGTTTACCATTAGTGATATTCCATTCAGTAAGGAATGCACAAGGTTGGAGTGCCATATTATTTAAATCTTCTACGTTCCATAGACTAACTACCATACGACGACTATCTTTATTAAAGTGAAGATCATAGATTAATTTATCGACTTGATTCATGTAGATCTCTCCATTTTTACCGAGTCGATAATTCTTAATTTTACCTTCCTTTTTAAGTTTAGCTACATTTTCAACTAGTACGTCGAAATATTTATATTCTTTAGCTAGTTGATAACCGTAAGCTAAACCAATAGTGCCGTCTTTACGCTCCCATTCGTCCCATACGGTAACGTTATATTTATTACGTAACAATGTAACATCATTACTTTGATCTTGCCAGATCCACAGCATTTCTTTAATCGCTGTTTTGAGCCCGACAAATTTTGTCGTTAACAAAGGAAATTCATCTTCAAGATCGAATTGAAGCATCTTATGTGGTAAGCTATATGCATTAACACCGGTACGATTTTCTTTTAATTCGCCTTTTTCGATAATTTCACTGATTAACGGAATATACTGCTCGTCAGCCGTATTCCGATATTCTTTATTAACGTCTTTAATAGTTTTAATTAGTTGTTTAATGAGGCCCACTTAGTCGACTCCAAAATTATTTAACACAAGATTCTTTCTAGCTTCCGAATCTTTCCCCATTATATCAGATACCATTTTAGCACACTTTTCAGCGTCTTCAATAGTAATCTTGTACAAATGTCTTTTTTTAGGATCGAGAGTGCTCTCCCATAATTGGTCGGGATTCATTTCTCCTAATCCTTTTATATATTGTACATGCCATTGGTCTTTTTCTTCGTATTTAGCCAACTCTTCTTTCGTATAGATATATTTATGGTTATTACCTTTAACAAGTCTAAACAAAGGAGGAGCAGCTGCATAGATATAACCATTTTCGATTAATTCTCGATAATGATTATAGAAGAATGTTGCCCAAAGGCAGATGATATGAGCCCCGTCGTCGTCCGCATCTGACATTACGACAATCTTGTTGTATTTTAAATCATCGATATTAAATGATTTATCGATGCCGCAACCTAATGCGTTAACAAGATCTAGTAGTTTGTCAGATGTAACAGTACCGCCATTCTTTTCGGTATTCATTACTTTACCGAAAATAGGCAACACCGCCTGATATTCGGGATCTCTTGCTTGTTTTGAGGAACCACCCGCAGAGTCACCTTCGACAATAAACAGTTCGCATTTTTCAGGATCGTCACTATGGCAATCGCTTAATTTTTCTACGACAGTAGACTTTAATGCTTTTTTCTGTTTTCTTGCGTTTTCTCTTGCTTTTTTAGCATCTAATCTAGCCTTAATACTAAGATTAATTTTACTAGTTAGTTGTTTAGCAAAAGTTTTTTTCTTTTTAAGTTCTTCTCCGAAAGACTCAGAGATTAATTCTTTAACTTGATCTCGAATCTCTGGCATTTGTAAATATAACTTATTTTGACCTTCGAACTTAGGTTCGATAGTCTTAATATTTACAATTGCGACAAGACCTTCGATCGCATCGTCTTGTGTTAAATCTTTAATATTTAATCCTTTTAATGCTTGTACTATACCAGCTTTGAATCCATTTAAATGTTCGCCGCCATTCAAAGTATTGATATTATTTACAAACGTTAAAATAGTATTAGAGTATAATCCATCGCAATAATTTAATACGACATGAACAGATGTGTTATCTTTTTTTCCTTTAAATTCTAAAGATTTACCTATAGTTTCTTTAGGAGTAATATCTTTTAGATAATCTAAAAGGGTCGAAGATTTTAAATTAATCCATCCTTCGCCTAAATTATATTTGATGGTAAGACCTTCGTTAAGATAGCTTAATTGCTTAAGTTTCTTCTCGAGATCTTTAATATTAATAGGATCTGGATATATCTCAGGATCTAATCGGTATTCAATACGGGTACCCGTTTTTTTAGACTTACGTCCTTTTTTAAGTTCTTGACTTAAGATACCTTTTTTAAAGCCGATATTCCACTCATATCCATCACGCCATATTGTGGCATTAAAATATTCGGAGACTGCATTAACGCAGGAGCTTCCTACCGTTTTCTTCAACAGGATTCGCTAATTCCTGCCAGTTCTTTTATGAACTTCTTTGTATTTCTACAAAGACGAGACTATATCTTCTAAGACTTCTGTTTCCATTTAAGGGATTTTCACCCGCCGCTTGGCCGTACTCCTGTTGCCATTAAGGCCTATGGGATAGTCGTTGAACTTTATATTTTAAATATCTTAGCTGCTGATTGTCCTTATGGAGTTTCCAGCAATTAAAAAGTTTTTACAACGGCATAATTTTACCGTTAAGTCCACCGGTAGCAGACATTTGTCCACTGATAGAGTTAAATTTATTTCCTGCATGCAAAGAGCCCAGAGCTAATTGCACTTGAGGAATTTTATACTTTTTATTAAGTGTTACCGGGATGCCACGACCTTCGTCGGTAATAATCATTACTTGAGTATCTGGATTGTATTCTACAGTTATACATTTACCGAAGCCAGTAACGAATTCATCGACAGCATTGTCGATAATCTCGTGAGCACAATGATTTGGGCCATTCAAGTACATTTCTTTTCGCATTCGAACATTGTCCGGATATTCGAGCACTAAAATTTCTTGTTCAGCCATTAATAAACGTGATCCTCATCTGCAATTAAATCATAATATCGATACAATAATGCACGAACTGTTTCATTGATAGACTCGTGTAAGCTAACATCTTTATTTAAAGTTACCTCTGCTTTAAATTTTCTAGGTTTAACAATTAAACCGTTAGACGTAGTTAGCATATCGATACGTCCATGTCTACCAGAAATACCAATTCTAAATACGAATTGGAACAGTCGTCCATCATAATCGACTTGATATGGTGTACCATATTTTTGTTTAGATAAAGCTTCGCCTACATGACCAGCAATATTATCGAGGTCACTTTTAAGCTCTTGCTCTTTCTTGATTGCATCTTCCCAGGCTTTAATTCCCTGGTCAATATTATCTAAATAATCCATGTGTATCCTTTCTTTTTTAAAAGAAAAACTGGGCGCAGCGATCACCACCACACCCAGTATACCACAGATTAGCCAAGCAAATCTACAACAGGTTTTGCATCTGCTTTTGGAGCATCGGCAAAGCTATCGAAGTTAGAAGCTTCGTTAGACGCACCAGCACCAGTGCCACGTTCAAAATTAATACGATCTACAAATACTTCAGTAGTATATACTTTAGTACCGTCTTCTTTTTCATAGGAACCAGTACGGATAGAACCTTGAGCAATAATTTGTTGACCTTGGTTTTTGTGAATCAAATCAGCAGTGCCACCAAAAGCTACGCAAGTAATATTATCCCAATCTGCATATTCAGCATCTTTTGGTTTAAAATTACGTTGAGAGGACAAGGAGAAACGCAATACAGAATTCTTTTCACCTTCGCCTGCTTTATAGTTATAAATACCTTTACCTTCAGAATTAATTCTACCTTGAATAGTTACTTGATTTAACATAATAATAGTTTCCTTTCGATAATTAAAAAATTATTTAAATAATATATATCTTAAGCATTTAATTATGCTTTAAGAACGGATAATATAGCTTCGATATTGTAACGATTTAATTGTTTAACATCGTTTAATACGCCACCAGATAATGCTTCCATAGCTTCCACGATTTGTTCGTCAGTGTAACGATTAATTTCTTCACGCAAATCTAAATAGTGAGCTAAGTAATCTAAGTAATACGGAGTGATATTAGACAAAGAAACTTGATTTTTATCTTCGTCTTCAAGAATTTCATCTAAGTAACCTTGTAACACTTTTTGATTTCCAGCATCTTCTTTTACAAACGTTCTGATTTTAACGATCTTGGCTGCCATTTCTTTAGCAATCATTTCTGTCATTTCATCTTCACGTTTATATTTGCTAACATAGCAATCTAATTGTTTTTCGTCGAATTTAAGAGCTTCGACGATTTCAGGATCAGCTTCACCTTTTTCTTCGAGTTCGGCTGTTTCTTCTGCAAAAGATTTAAAACCATTATCAGCTTCATAGTCGATATCTTCAGAACCTAATAGCTCCATTGGAGATTTATCTTCGATAGGATTACCGTCAAAGTCGGTTACAGGAACTTCTTCGGAGTTGAGAATTTCTTCTACTTCGTCTGGAGAAGCTGGTTCTTCAACAACGACTTCTGGTTCTTTAGCTTCAACAGCAACTGGTTCACTTTCAGGTTCTTCCTTGACCAGTTCAGTTTTGGGCTTCCGACCACGCTTTTTAGGTTTTTCTTCTTTTACTTCTTCTTCGGCTTTTTCGGCTACTTCATGTTTTGTAGCATGAGCGTCTAAAGAAGTAATAATGCCACTATTATACATATCTAGCAATAGTTTACTAGATGCTGTATTAAAAGTGGCAGGATCTTCGTCTAATAGACGTTTAGCAATGACCAACAAATGGTCAAATGCTTTCTCAGTGTAATTCATATTACTTTGCCTCCTTATTTAAATAATATGCGTATTTATTATTAACATCTTCAGAAGTAATACGAATTTCTTTCGTATTTTCATCGATGTCGAATAACTTATCGTCGACTAAACCTTGTACGACACTTTTAAGTGCGCGAGCACCTGTTTTACGATCGTAAGCAAGTTTAGCGATAGTATCGATAGTATCTTCATCGAAATTAATTTCGATATCGTACATACCGATTAATTCTTTAATTTGCTTAAAGATTGCATGTTTCGGAGTCGTTAAAATTTGTTTTAAGTCTTCGACACTTAATTCTTTAAGCGGGCAAATTACTGGTAATCGACCTAATAATTCTGGAATAATACCAAAATTATCGAGATCTTCAGGTAAGATATAATCGATTACATCGTTATATTTAGATTTTTCTTCCAAGACATCTTTAGATGCTTCGCTAGAGAAGCCGAGGCCAGTATCCAAATCTTTATTTAACCTTGCTGCAATCTTCTTTTCAATACCGGTAAATGCACCGCCACAAATAAAGAGAATATTTGTAGTATCGATTTCAACAGTAGGAGATGATACAGCAAATCCTCCTTGTTGATCGTTAGACTTAATAGCGACTTTGCCGCCTTCAACAAGTTTAAGTAATTCATATTGTACGTCACGACCACCGATATCACTACCTTGAGAACCGGCATTTTTAGGATCTCGAGCAGCAATTTTATCGATTTCATCGATATACACAATACCTTGTTGAGTTCGTTCGACATCGTTACCAGCTTCACGATATAATTTAGCTAAAATGCTGTTAACGTCTTCACCAACGACAATTTGTTACCCTATAGGCTTTTTATCCTATAGCTCTTACAGTCACCTGTAAGTTCAGCGTACATTTTCTCAGTAAAAATGGTATACAAACTGAGGTGATCACTCTTGGGAATATTTTATTCTTATATAATAAGGTTCAATTCCTACGCGTTACGGTGTCAAAAGTCTTTTAAAGCTTTTGATTACCTCGGTATTTTCCACATGGGCGCTTCACCGATTTTGATCACATTAATTACTCTGACTTATTTGTATTTTCATCAGAGAGGGCTCGTTTTAAAGATAAATATCTTCTCATTTTCCTATTAAGAAAAATAGAAGCATTAGAATATAAATAATCATAAAAAGATAATGTTAATTTTTTCTTATAAAGAACTAATTTTTTATATGTAGTATAATCATCTATTTTAAATTCAAAATTTGATAATATTTGATTGATTGATTCTGCCAATAAAGAAGAGCCAACAACTATAACTGTTTGAATTTTTTTTACATTCTTAGTAATGTATCCATTGCCATCAAAATATCCACGAATAAAACTCGGGATAAGATTTTCTTTTATGTTAGGCATAAAAGCATTTTCTGTTTTATTATAAACTACGCCCAATTTAAACAAATCTTCTACTAGTTCTTTTGATACAATAGATACAATAGATGTTTTTCGATTTTTTCTGTGCTTAATTTCTAAATTATTAGCACCAATATCATTAATAAACTTATTTAAATGATTTTCATCAATAGAATTTAATTCAATTGATAGTCTATTTTTATAAACATTGCCATCGGCCATGATAAAACCAAGCCAATATGCTTGTTTTTCTGATTCTATTTTTTTAAAAAAATTCTTATTAAATGTTACATTAGGTCTTTTATAAGTAAATCTCATATTAACATTTTTCTTTTTTAAATATAATGAAAATGATTTAACAGATATTTTTAATTGTTCTGCTACTTTATACATAGGAATTTTTTCTTCTGTATATAGTCTTAATCCTTCAATATATCTAGGATCTTCTATTTCAAAATGAACATTTTTCTTAATTTCTACTCCATTTCGTTTAAAATATCTACGTAAAGATCCTACATCTACATTATATTTTTTTGCTAAAGCAGAAGTAGATATTCCTTTATTTTCAGTATATTCTTTTATTGCTTTTTTATATTTATCTTCATTCTTATATCGTGTCATATTATGACCCTCCTTATGGTCATAATTATATTACACGATATAGTTGTCTGTCAACCCCGATTTGGTGAGACTACTTGCGTCGACAATAACGCATGGTCGATTAAGATATTTTGCAAGCTGTTTGATGAGGAAGGTTTTACCCATCCCACTTTGGCCAAGCATTAAAATATTAGATTTCTCTACATCAATACCGACATCTTTTTTTCTAAACGCATTATATTCAAGAAGCTTAGTATGATTAGTAATAGCGACACTTAAAATCTTTTTAGCATTATCTTGATTAATAACACTTTCATCCAAGTAAGCTTTAATTTCTTTAGGCTTAATATCAGACTTTTGAATTTTAGAAGATTTTTTCTTTCTAGGTTTTTCATCTTCTTCATCGTCTAAAGATAATCCTAAGATATCGTCGATATTAAAATCGCCTTCATCGTCTTGAATTTGAGACGACATCTTAAGAACGCATTCTTGACAGATAGCGATATTCTTATTAACGGAAGATTGGAAAGTAATATTATGACTTTTTTGATCGTCGATATCTTTACCGCAATAGCTACATTTCATATTACTTTGCCTCCTTCGGTTTAATGATTTCGTCGATAAGACCCATATCGAGAGCTTGTTGTGCTTCTAGATAATTATCGCGTTCACATGCCTGATGAATTTCTTCATAGGTGATTTTACCGTTAGATTTTTCAGCATATTTACGTTCTAATTTTTCACGAAGACGTTCGACATGTTTAGCGACAATTTGAATGTCGGTTTGTTGACCTTGAACACCAGTTAATGGCTGATGAATCATAACTTCAGTATTTTCGAGAACGCTTCGTTTATCGCCCATACTTAATAAAAAGCTTGCCATACTGGCGCACATACCGATACCGACAGTATGAACAGGACAGCTAATTGTACGCATAGTGTCGTAAATTGCCATACCGGCAGTAATGCTGCCACCAGGACTATTAATATATAATTTAATAGGTTTACGACTACTTTCATTAGCTAAATATAACATTGCTGGAACAATGAAATTAGCTAATCGATCGTTAATTTCACCAGTGATAAATAATACACGATCCTCTAAGAGTTTGTCAAAGAGGTCTACACGAACACCTTCAGAATCTTTAATTACGGACACGGCCGACCTCCTCATAATTATTATTTAAAATAGCTTTTACAGCAAATATAATCTTTTTGATCTTAGACATATTCTCTGTAAAAATAATAGCTTTGTATCGCACTACTTCTTCTTGTTTAGGCTTAACAGTAGCTTCTTTTACTTTCTTAGCAGCTTTTTGTTTTTGTTCTTGATAGTCAGTTTGTTTATCTTTACGTTTTTCAAGAACAGCAGCAATCTTCTTAGCGCGAGCCGCATCAGAATCTTTCTTAATTTTATTAGCAGAAGCTTCGATTAATTTTAATTCTAGTTCTGTAAATAATTCAGATTCCACAAGTAGTTTTTTAGTTCTTGGTCGAAGAATACCGATACCGTCCAAGAATAATTGTTGAACTTTGCTATCGCTAAAACCGGCTGCACGAATAGTTGCTTTTAGATTATTATTATAATCTTGATTAACTAAGACCCATAATTTAGCGATGCTAACGGAACTTAAATTGTTCCATTCTTTACACCAAGGATGCTTTTTATAGCTTTCTTGAGCAATCATTGCACTAAAGCTAGAATAGGATTCTTTAGACCAATCTAGTTTAGTTAAATCCTTGATGCGCGTGTAAAATTTAGAGATATTATCTTCTCGCTCACCGAACAAGATAACAGCACCTTGTTCAATAACATCTGAACGCATTGAGTTCCCCCTTTGTTAAATAAAAAAGACCCCTTATCGGGGCCTTAAATTTATTTTTTCTTGTGACGAAGCATTTCTAAGATCTGTTCACCTTCGTCAATTTTATCTTTGTTGTCTGGATTATTATTAAAGAAATCCATAATTTGTCGCATTAATAATGGTGTTTCATCTTCACCAAAGAATGCTTGATCGTAAATATCGTCTTCTTTGATCAAATAATTATAACGATTATGTGTACGATCGTATTCTGCTCGAGCATCGATATTATGGTCAGCATCGCCACGCATTTTCATGCGTTCACGACATGTAGACTCTAAAGTGTTTAGATAAAAAGCATAAACATATTCTGGGAACAATTCTTTAAGTTCTTTTGTTCCGGCCTCATCGAGCACGACAACATAGTTTAAATCTTTATTTAAATCTTCTAAATAGTCTTTACTGATACCATATGTTTCACCATTAATGGTCGTTTTACAAATATAGTCTTCAGGATACCAATCTTCTTTGTCGACAAAGAAATATTGATCTACTGGGTCGTTTAAACGACGAGATCTTGTCGTAGAAGTAATAATTCGGTAAAACCCTTTTACTTCAAATAGACCAGCTAAAGTACTTTTTCCACAGCCACTTGGGCCAGATAGAACGATAATCATAAGTATATAACCTCGCTTTAAAAAATATATATATTTTATTCTTACATTATAGCACATTACTTTGTTTGTGTCACGACTGTTTTTCCATTTTTAAATTCACAGTAGAAACGTCGGTCTGCATAACGTTGCATAATATAATCGGCAAAAGGCACATATTTATCTGGACTATTTTCGTTAAAATTATGTCGAATCTGATTAATAATCAACACCGACAATTTTTTATTATTATAAATAAATTCTTGAATCTTATACATGTTATCTCTCGGTCTTCCTTTTAAAGAAAAGAAGTCGTCGATAACCAATAATTCAAGTTCTTTTACTACCTCGCTAATATCGTCTAAAGACGAAGTTTGCGCGAGATAATATTCACCATCAAGACTATATTGAAAAAGCGAATCCAACCATAATGTCGCAGGATATTTTTTTGCAATTTCATGAGCAATCGAACTTTTGCCGCTTTGGCTCATTCCGTATAATTCAACAACATTATTATCTAACGCTTTATTAATTTTGCTAACAGCCTTATTCATCTGGTGTAAATGTCCTAACGAAATTAACTTTTAAGATAGCAGAAAAATCTTCGAAAACATGAATTAATAATTCTTCTAAGTTTTTGCACACATATGTGTTTTCGAATAATTCGCCTAAATAAATGAATTTATTTTCAGACCAATCTACTTTCTCGATTCCGTAGTCACTAACGACTGTAGTCGGAACACCGCCACCAATAATCGAACAAATTTTTATTTCGTCGACCATGATGAATAATTCTGTTTCATTTAACGCTAAATATAGTTGTTCTTCTCGTTTCTCTCCGCAAGTAAAGTCGAAGCATTCAACGATAATGCTTTTAACTTTTTCTAAACTATCTGTTTCTTTAATTTTGAGAGCCGAAATACATTCCTTAATATGATTTACGACATTCTCTTTAATGTACAACACTAATTAATAGATATCCTGTTTTTTAAATAATCTTTAACGAGATCCCAAGAGCGATAGAAGTCTTTATACATATTGAACGAGATTCTAAAAATATCTATGCACTCGTCCACTAAAGCATCTTGTCGACCTATTGTATTTGTTATGGCTTCTAAAATTAACATTACTTCGATTTGTTCATCTTCAGTGAGATTCCGAGTCTTCGTAAAGTAATTTAACTGACATAATCTAACAAATAAGTCGATAATATACTCTTTAGGATCGTCTAATAATAAAATTTGATTTGATTTTAAAATTTTCATTTAATCTTATTATAATAATCCTCAATTAAATTTAAATCGAAATCAGCATTCAAATCAATTTCGCTGATTTCTAGTTTACTAGGATTATTATAACATTGAATGAACAATTTTGCCAAGAATTCAAATTCTTGATAATTATCTAAAAGACCATTTTCTTTAACGATATCTACAACATTTTGTGTCGGATTATTACCCATTAAGATATCTTCGCCAACTTTAGGCCGCTGATTAGGCTTAAAGCTATTAAAGACTTTGGCAATGTGTTGAACACTTAAATACAAATTAATTAATTGTTCTCGTTGTTCAGGTTGCATATTTTCTCCAATAAAAAAACCGACCCTATTTTTCTAGGATCGGTAAGTATTTAACAGATTCAATGGCTGGCGCCATCATTGTGTTACGTAATTCAATATCGTGACCTTTGCTTTGCATATATTTAATTTTCTTATGGAAATCGTTTATGATAGATTCTAAGATATCTTTATCGAAAACTTTTTCACCGATGCGCTTAGCAATGATATTGTTTAGCGCCACATCGATATCTTTATATGTTTCGTTTTCTTTAAGAGAACGATCACGATTAATAACACTATAGTTAGTAAAACTTAGTAAGTATAATTTAATTACGAGATTAATTAAATTAGTGTTATTTTCGATATAAGATACGATATTATGAGAGGTTAAAATTTGATTATATAAATTATTTAAATCTAAATTCATGGTTTCTTTTTACAGCAACAACGGCAGTCATTATTATTAGTATTATTATTACTATTATTATTTTCACGACGAGACGGGCGTCCAGTATATTCGTCGAACTGAGAAAACTCTTGTTTATGTTCGTTGATATACTTTATAGCATTCTCTTTATCGGTAATACCGTGTTCATGAAATTTATATTCTAAATCTGATACCGTCGTCATCATATTATTCTGGTAACAGTAGTAAACTAATTCTTGTAAGTCGGTATATTTTAAGAATTTAGCCGGATTACCTTGACGCCATCTTTTCCATTTTTCAGCAAAAGAAGGTTCGTCAATAGTAGACGGCATTGGGATATAGCCCTTATAAGAATTAGTTTTAGATTTAGACGTCGACCGCCATAGGATTGCCATTTATTTAACCTTTCTTCATTAGTTTTACTAAATATAGTTTAAAACCGATACTTAATCCAGTAACAGTACTTAATAAACTTAATATAGTAAAGAATAAAGTAAATACTATTGGTAACGGATTAGATACCGTATAGACATTAGAGTTATAAAATGCACAACTAAACACAGCTAAAATAACTGTTACAATATTAATGACGCCGACATAAATAGGATATGCCATAGCAGCCATTAAATTATACTTTTCACGAGTGCTTTTAACTCTAATATTGTTAGTTTCGATTAAGATGCCGATATAATTAATACTATTAATGATCATTAAGACGAGCATCATCGATACAGAACTAACTGCTAATTTAAAATGCGTTGCATCGTTTGCTATATGACTTATTACTAAACTAATTAAGCATAATGCCGTAACAAATAATGCAACAATAAATTCACGTTTTAAAAACGTTTCATGTACATTTAAAAATCGCATATAACCAAAAATATTACGATCTTTAAACAAATCTTTATCTTCCATTGTACCACCTATTAAAGCATACAATATACAAAGTACGCCAATAAACGGCGCAAAATCTATAATTCCTTGCAGTATCCACAGCAAGAATAAATATAATATTAACATATTAAAATTTCTCCGCTAAAAACAAAGTTTCTAGCACTAAGTTGTGTGAGGTGAAGTGGACACAGAAGCCCTTTTGAGTCTCTATCCTACGACGTATACTTCGCCATATTGGCGGCCGAATTCAATAGCCTCATCATAAGAATCCATGAAGATATCGATGACACCATGAATACCAGGTGCCATTCGGTCGGCAACAACATAGTTGTAACCGTTGATATTTAAGATAGTGCCTAGAGCAAAATCATTGCTCGCAACGGCACCAACGTAAGGATACTCACCATTGGCCATAGGGTTACCAGTGTGAGTATAGGCAGTAAGTTCCATCGCATTAGTATTTGGAGTACATAATAAACCTAACACCAATGCAAAAGATGCTACTAAAAATTTAATTTTATTCATAAGAAAGTCTCCTAACTTCTGTTTCGTCTTCCTATTATTATTTAAATTTTTAAATAATAAATCGTAGGGCGACATGAAATTAGTAAACTTTGAATGCTATTCACCTAAACAAACAAAGCTACCATGAAATATATGTTTTACGATATTTTACTCTGACATCCTCTCACCACTAAAGTGACGAGGTTCCTATTTACGCCCAACTTACTCTTAATTAATATTTGTATTAATTAAGAGCAGAGGTCAAGTAAATTTAATAGGCTATCCCCGCATGTCATACGGTTCTTACATATATTATATAGAATTTAAAATTCTTAATCCTTCATTTAAAATATTAATTGCTGCATTAATATCTCGATCATGATGAATTCTACATTTTGGACAATCATATTCACGAATATCAAGATTCTTAATATCAGGATTTTTGTATCCACAATTAGAACATAATTGACTAGATGGATAAAAAGTATCTATTTTGGAGATCACTTTTCCATACCATTTAGCCTTATATTCTAATTGACGAATAAATTCTGATAATGAAACATCTTGAATTGATTTAGCTAATTTATGATTTTTCATCATATTCCTAACTCTTAATGTTTCAATGCAAATAATATCATATTCTCTAACTAATCTAATAGATAATTTATGAAGAAAATCTAATCTTTGATTTTTTATTTTTTCTTGAAAAGCAGCTACTTTAATTTTATATTTAAAATAATTATTGCTTTCAAAAACTTTTTTAGAAAGTTTTCTTTGCACTTTAGCTAATTTTTTCTCAGATTTTACAAAAAATCTAGGATTGTCAATTTTCTCGCCAGTATTAAAAATTGCAAATTCTTTTAGTCCTAAATCGATACCCACATTTTGATTGGTTTTCTCAAATTGTTTTGGCTCAAATTCAGTAACACAAATACTAGCAAAAAATTTATTAGACTTAGTTTTAGAAATTGTAATAGATAAAATTCTTCCAGATATTTCTTTATATCCTCTTGTTTTTATCCATCCAACTTTAGGAATTCTGATTTTATTATTTTTGAATTTTAGATTATCACTTGTCTTATAAGAGTCTTTATAAGATTTTCTTGATTTAAATTTAGGAAAACTAGCTCGTTTTTTGAAGAAATTTTGATAAGCTGCATCTAGATTTCTAAGTGTATTTTGTAATGCACATTTATCTGGATTTTGAAGCCATTTATTTTCTTTCTTTAATTGAGTTAATTCTTTGGAGCATTCATTATAAGTTAAGCTAATATTATTTTCTTCATAGAAACTTATTTTTCTATTTAAAAAATAATTATAAATATATCTAACACAGCCAAATGTTTGATTTAATAATTCAATTTGCTCTTTGTTGGGATATATTCTTAGCTTATAAGCTCTTTCCATCTTAAATCTTACCTTTCTTTTTGACTCTTAATATAATCTCGAATTTGTTGCTCTGTATTTTTTGACACAGTGCCAACATAATAACTTGGATTCCATAAATGACCTTTAGGAAATTGTTTTTTCAATTCTGGAATTTCTTTTGCTAATAATCTTGCAGAAACTCCCTTAAAGGCCTTAATAAAATTTGAAATACAGTGTTGTGGTTTACATGAAATTAACATATGAATATGATCTAAATTTGTATTTAATTCTTGAATAATTATTTGATTATCATCAGCTATTTTATTCATAATATTAATTAATTTAGTTTCAACTTCTTTTGTTAATATTTTTCTACGATACTTTGTACACCAAACAATATGATACTGTATTGCATAAACATAACCACGTCCATGTGTTACATTCATTATATTACCTCCTTTATGATAATATAAATGTAACATATGTAAATTATTTTTTCAAGAGTTTAAAAGGTATATTTTTATTTTTTTTATAACATATGTAAGAAACTATTTTTATAAGAGGATGATTGTTCACATTAAAACGTCACTTTTAATGCAGCGCCACTAAGATCGGAAGAGCACACGTCTGAACTCCAGTCACCAG
>ERZ1463035.9-NODE-9-length-42841-cov-12.948488_pt1 | contig 42841 bp, 47 predicted proteins | sample MGYA00564486_ERZ1463035 | MGnify/ENA primary metagenome ERZ1463035 (study PRJEB39244, sample SAMEA3635149) | Helicobacter pylori | study: EMG produced TPA metagenomics assembly of PRJEB11511 data set (Assembly of a 5300-year-old Helicobacter pylori... | reverse complement strand
ATATAGGTAAAAACAGTATAATATTTTTGGCGTTTCATCAAATGATACTATATCCAATCATTGATAAATTAATTTTACATGTTAGATTTTTAACGAGTGAAAAATCATACATAATAGTACTAAATGGCATAATACATGTTGGGGTAACTTTAATAGTTATGATTCCAATAATTTATGTAATTAACAATTATATGCCATTCATATTAGGTAAAAGATTTTCAAAGAAGGGTACTAAATCCAATGATATATCCATGGAAGATAGGCTGTAACTAAAAATTCAAATAAATTATAGTTAATGCTAAAGACTAAGTGATAATAGACGAGATATAAGAAGTAAATAAAGTTTTATAGAAAATTTTATTTTATAATGGTATTTAGTAGCGGTAATGATGAAATATAAATAGTTCGATATATTAGATAAATAAACGGGGGAACTTATGGATAATCAAGATATAGAAATGGTAAGATTAAAAGTGTTTAAAAACTTTAAAACAATTAAATTAGCCAAGGACTATTCAGGTAGACTATATAGAATCGTAAAGAGCGAAGTAAAAATATATATAAATGATGACGAATATTTTTGTTTTATACAGCGAAGACGAGGATTGTTTTGGAGGAATATAGAAGTGATTGCATATGACACTTATTTAAACAAGATTAATGGACAAAGTAGTTAATAAGGAAATTTTTTTGTAAAGACTTATTTTCAATTGATAATAAATATCGATAGAAACAAAATTAAAAGAAAAATATGGTATAATACTATTAAGTCAGGTGACAATATATTAAGTAAATAATAATTTATAAAATAGAAAGAACAGAGGAGAGTGTAATATGATTGAATACAAATTTGATACTCAATTATTAATAGAAGGACATAATCTTTCTGAAGATGCAATAAACGAATATATTACAAAGAATATTGAAGGTGATTGTTTGCTTGCGGTTGGTGACGATGAATTAATTAAAATTCATTTTCATACCAATACACCATGGAAGGTGTTTGAGTATTGTACTTCTTTAGGAGAAATTTATGATATCGTTGTAGAAAACATGGAACGTCAAACTATGGGTCTTAAAGGTTAAAGGTATATGAACTTTTAAAAAGAAAAGAAGTTTATAATTGAAATTTGGCAGTTTAGTGTTATATCTAAACCCAAACTCAATGCTAGCTTAAAAGGAGAAAGTATGGAATTTCAAAAGTCAGTTATTGAACTTATAAAGATGAGGACATCAAGCAGATCGTTTGATAAAAAAAACATCGAAAGTGTAACCCTTAAAAAGCTAAAGGATTATATTGAAAAGAGTAATGAAGAAACAAAATTAAGGGTCAGGATTATAGTTACACAAAGTAATAATAATGATTCTGGTAAAGCAAAAAAATTAGGGACATACGGAGTTATATCAGGTGCTAATTCATTTATTGTTGGAATACTTGAAAGAGATGAAAAAAATGCGCTTGAATTTGGGTATTTATTTGAAAAAATTATTCTCTTCGCAACGGATTTGGGGCTTCAAACATGTTGGCTCGGTGGAACTTTTAATAAGAGTAATTTTGAAGAAAATATGAGTTTAGCTGATAATGAATTTATACCTATAGTTTCTCCTGTGGGAATAAAAAAAGAAAAGCCTAGAGTTTTTGAATCAGTTATGAGAACAGTTATTGGTGCTAATAAACGAAAACCATGGAGTGAATTGTTTTTTGAAAAAGATGGTAAAGCACCACTAAGTGAAGATAATGTTGGTCAATATGCTACTGTATTAGAGATGGTAAGACTTGGACCTTCTGCTTCAAACAAACAACCTTGGAGAATTATAAAGGATGAGAATGTATACCACTTTTTCCTTTGCAGAACAAAAGGCTATGGAGTATCTAGTTATGATATGCAAAAAAATGACATTGGTATAGCTAAATGTCATTTTGAGTTATCAGCAAATGAACTTGGCTTAAAGGGCTCATGGGTAGAAATAAAAGATATAAGTACACAAAATGACTGGGAATATTGTTGCAGCTGGTCTAAATAATATTTTTATTAACAAAAAGGGAATTCATTTATTGAATTCCCTTTTAAATTAAGTAGAAATAGTACTATGCTTTTTTGTAGTTGAAGCACCAATCATAAATTTTAGCACTTTCGTTTTTTTGATAACATATGAAATTCCAAGTGATCCAACTAGAATAATTACAAAAAATAATGGGACAACTATAAATGGTGAAATATTTTTATTTGCAATATAATTTAGCATTATGTAAATTAAAGGTGAATGAAATAGATAAATTGCATAACTCTCTTTATCTAAAAATTTTAGTGTTTTGTTACTATTTAAGCTCGTATATTTAAAGCTTATTGTTGATAAAGCTAAAAAATAAAAAATAGCAGAGGAAATATTACTAAATAAATACGCAACATTTTTGGACAATGTACAAATTAAATTATTATTAGATAGCTTCAAAGATAATAATAAAAACAAAAATTGTAGAATAAATGAAGTTGTAATTAAAATAATATTCTTATTTCCTTTAAATTCATATGAAAAAGCTTTCTCGTTTTTTCTAATGATATAACCCAAATAAAAAAACATAAAATAATGTATAGAACTTGCAATTTGGAGTAAGTGTGGGAATTTATAACTAATGATATTAGCACTGGCTATAATGATAAAGCTAGCAGGTGTACCTATTTTGTTGATTATAGGTTCGAATAAGTAAAATACTATAAATATCTCAAATATTGCTAGTAAGTACCATAAATGTCCAGAATCTATGCCAGTAAGGATATATTTATAAATTACTTCTAAAACATTGTTACCCAAATAACCTTTATAACTAGTAAGCATTCTAATTGGTACTACATATAATATTGCAACACAAATGTATGGAACTAATAGCCGTTTTGTTTTATCAAATGAAAATTTAATTTTCTTCTTATATTTTCTACACTCTTTCCTACAATAATAGTACATATACCCTGAGATAAAAATAAATAAAGGCATTTGAAAAATATCCATGTAAGTTTTTAATGAATTAAAAAAGCTGGATTTAATAAGTGGAGTATAAATACCCCAGTTGTATTGATAAACAACCATGCTATGCCCTAAAACAACCATTAAAATAGCAAATACTCTTAGTAAGGATATATTATTTAGATATCCTTGTTTCTTTTGGATTTCCATTAAGCTTCCTCCTATAATGTATAATTTGTGAATTAATAGCTATTATAACATATTTCATTATAATTCGACACGGCTTTCATTGGCCCCAGGTTTTTATATTGCTCAGAACTTAGTTAAATAGTACGATAATAAACATATTATAGATGTAATATGTTTATAATTAGAAAGGAAGGTTTTTATGGAAATGAATATTTATTGCCCATATAAAAAATGAGTGTGATTTAAGGTTATTTATAGGAGGGAAATATGATTAATTTTATTGGAATGGGAAGTGCTTTTAATACAGAACTTGGGAATACGAGTGCATTTGTAAAGAAAAATGACAGCTTAATTCTTATTGATTGTGGAGGAACAGTTTTTCATAAGTTACAAAAGCTAAACATGCTTGATGGACTTAAAAATTTGTATATTCTTATAACACATACACATCCTGATCATGTTGGAAGTCTTGGAGACGTTATATTTTATTCGTATTATATTTTAAAACACAAACCGACTATTTTTTTTCCTCAAAAGGAGTTAATAGAAAGTTTTTTAACTAGCATAGGGGTAAGTGCTGAAATGTACAACCTTTATAGTAATAATGCAGAAGATATAAAGGATATGCAACTTGGAAATTTTAGTATAAACTTTATGCATGTTTCTCATGTTGATACAATACCGACATATGGATTTATAATGAAATTAGATGGAAGAGTGTTTTATTATAGTGGGGATGCTAATGCTATAAGTAACACAATAGTAGATAAGCTAATAAACGGACAGATTTGTAGAATTTATCAAGATACATGTGGATTAGATTATGAAGGGAATGCTCACTTATCATTAAGAAAACTTTGTGATATAGTTCCTCTAGAATTTAGAAATAAGGTTTATTGTATGCATCTAGATAAAAATATAACAGTTGAAGATATAAAGCACAATGGATTTAATGTTGTAGAAATAAATTGATTTTTAATAAGATTAAAGGGAATTTAGTAAATGAATTCCTTTTAAATTTGTGATGATCGAAAATAGTATAAGTGAAATATAAGGAATCCTTTTGATTTTTTTGATAAATAAGAAGGACAAATATACATTCCTGTTGAAATATAAAAGTACTTATAATTTGTATGAAAGTATGGATTCGGTACTTACTGATGTTAAAAAATTTATTTAAGTAATTTAGAAGGAGAATTTAGATGTTCAAAAAGAAATTATTAATATTATTTTATGTTCTTATAGCAGTATTAATGTTCCGTATACCAGTCTTTGCAGCAGAAGATCAGTTGCCAGACAAACCAATTACTAATATTTATGTGCAAGATTATGCCAAATTATTAACAACAGCTGAGATTCAAACGTTAGTTGCAGAGAGTACCAGTTTAAATAGTCAAAAGGGAATACAGTTTGCAATTCTTACTGTAAAAGAGCTTCCTAGCGGGTATGACCTAGAATCATATTCTAATGCAGTATTTAAAAAGTGGGGAATTGGAGACAAAGCGTCCAATAAAGGTTTATTATTTGTCTATGTAACATCTACTGATAATATTAGATTAGAGGTAGGATATGGTTTAGAAGGGGATATTCCAGATATAACGGCTAAAAGTATTCTACAAAAAGTTCATCCAGTATTAAGAGAAAAAAAGTATTCAGAGGCGTTAAATATGCTTTATCCATTAATAAGTGATGCTAAACTTCAAACAGCACAAACACCTAAAGAATCTAAATATACACTTGCTAACCTATTCAAATTAATATTTTTCATTTTAGTTATATGTGCAGCAATATTTAAAGGACCCAATAGACGCAATCGTGGATATGGCGGTGGAGGGTATTATGGTGGCTTTGGTGGAGGAGGATCCGGTGGAGGTTTCGATGGCGGAGGCGGCGGGAGCTTTGGTGGAGGGGACTCTGGCGGTGGTGGAGCGTCTGACTAACCATTTAGTAGATTAAGAAACAAAGAAGACAAATTTTCAAGTGAGTATAATCAAGTCCAATGGAGTTAACATGATTTTAAATTGTTAACTCTATTTTATTAAGAAAAAAATAATAACAGCCAAAATAGTATTAGTTGACCCTATAACCATGGCAAAATTAGTGATTTTATTTTTCCCAGTTTTGTCCTCTTCTTTATTAATAGAATTATGTAATCTAAACCTGTATTTGCTAATAGAAGTACCATTTAAGGTTCCAGCTAAACCAAAACATACTAAGGCAATACTGCCACAAATTTTAATAGATAATATCCAATTGTTTAAGACCTTACCCAACACAATACTAATGAACATTATAATAAAACTTGAAATAATTATTTTTTTAATTTTTACCCACTCCTTAATATCTACTTCAATTAACATCATATTCTATATATTCTAACAATTAAATACTAAAAACATAAAACGTCATAATGACGACATGAAAATACATGAATATACGTAAATATGTTGAATTTATGCAAAGTATCTTGAATTAAAATCTGGAATGTATCCTTTTTGTGTTTTTATAAGTGGTGCCTGTATATTCTTAAGTGCGGGTTTACCACTAATTTGAGCAGTCATCTGCTTTACGGAATCTGCTCCGAAATACTCCTTTATAAAACCAACCTTCTTCAAATCAATAGTCCCAAGCTTTAGACATAAGTTATGTACCTCTTCATCAGTAGCTATTAACATTTCTGAGCATTCATCCGTCCACTCATTATAAAATTGAATCATGTGTTCTAATACCTTGCATACCTCTGATGTATTACGAACAGTAATAGCGCCTATAAAAAGTTCATCTTTCTTACCCAAATTATATAACCCCAATATATACCGAGTATAATAGTGAAAACCAAATAAGCCTCTATTTTATCTTGTTTACTTTTGATTGCTTTTAAATGGACACAACCAAGCGTTTTGATGCTAATATAACGTGGTTAGACATTACTAGTTAAGGACTGGGGGAAAACGTACGATAATATAACATATTAAAAATATAATATATTTATATTTAGAAAGGATGGTTTTTATGGAAACAAGGGGCATTAGAAAATATTTTAGAATTGAATGTAAAACACCAATTTGTACACAAATTTCTATTGTTAAATTTAATGATAAAATGGTTACCACAGGCAAAGGCAATATCTGTGTAGAAAATATAAGCTCTGGTGGCCTTAAGTTTCTTTTTAGTTTAAACCTACCAGTTAGTGATATGATGATTATAGAGTTTAAGTTAGTTATTAAAAAGGTGAGTATTGCTTTTTATGGCTATATTGTGAGAAAAGAAGAAATTGATAAGGATATATATAGATATGGAGTTGAATTTGTTAATAAGACTGATGATGATGATGATGAACATGAACAGTTTTTGAGTAAACTTGATGAGTTAAATAAAAATGGAAATCTAGAGAATTCTGGTATTTGTACATGTGATGTAGATTGTATTAGAAAATGTACGGTAAAAGTTGATAGAAGAATGTATAAAAGATATAAGCTTAATGATAATTTTGTTGCAAAAATGAAAATGCACAAAATTAGTAATAAATCAGGCATTTCTCAGTGGGTCACTATACTAATTGATAATATCTCACGAGACGGCATTCAATTTATTACTGATATTAATTTAGTAATAGATGAGGATACAATGTTAGAATTTAGTATAGTTATTGCTGATATAAAAATTTATGCTAAAGGTTATACATCATGGAGAAAAAGAGTAGAAGAGAATAAATATATATATGGAGTGAAATTAGATATTACCGATTCAGAAAAAGAAAAGATAATTAAAGTTTTAGAGCAAGTAGTGGATTTTTCTTTAGAAAAGGGGATATTAACGCATGAATGTTTTAGATTAAAGTTTAATTATGCGAAGACTGAAAATCATAATTTTGAGAAACTTATATAAAAAAAATTTATAATTATTTTATTTGATTTAAATCACATTCTTATAACTTAAATAAATATAGAATAGAGACATAGGAAAGCAAGAATATGTGAGAATAAAATATTAGGAGGAAAAAATATGAATACTAAATTTTTCAAAAATATTGAAGTTGCAAAGGCATTAGGATTAAAAGAAGAGGTTTTATATGTAGAAAAACAAGTTGTGAGTAAAACATTAACACAAACGAATAACGTTAGCATAACACTATTTGCTTTTGATAAGGGGGAAGAAATAAGTACCCATTCAGCACCTGGAGACGCTTTGGTATATGTAACAGAAGGTCAAGTCACAATAACAATAGGGGATAATGATCCAGCTATTGTGAGTGAGGGTGAAATGATATTGATGCCAGCAAATACACCTCATGGACTCGTGGCTAATGAAAGATTTAAAATGATGTTAGTTATAGTAAATGGATAAGAAAAAGTATAGCAAATTTATTTTGCTATACTTTTTCTTAGGTTAGTGCATATAACAAATAAAGAGGAGCATGCTATAAATAAATAATTAAGGTAGGTACATAAGGTAATTAAACATCATCCAAAAGTGACAAAAACTACCTAGAATTATAAACACATGGAATATTTCATGGAAACCGAACCAGGGGATATTCAAATTAGGTTTTTTTAGTCCATAAATGATACCACCAATACTATAAAAAATTCCGCCTAAAAGGAGCCAGAAAAGTCCACCTATAGGAACAGTTTTAATCATTGGTTTAATTGCAACTATAATCACCCAACCCATTAATACATATAGTATAGTGGATACCGTTCTTGATTTTCCTGTTGATATTGCTTTCCATACAATACCTATTATAGTCAGTCCCCATATAACGCCAAACATACTCCATCCCCATGTACCTCTTAAAGGGATTAAGGCAATGGGAGTATACGTACCAGCAATTAAAAGATATATTGCCATATGGTCAAAATATCTAAACACTTTTTGGGCTTTAGAACCCGCTGGTAACATATGATATAATGAACTCATCGTATAAAGTAATACTAATGTTGTACCAAAAATTGAAAATGATACTATATGCCAAGCAGTAGCTTTTAATGACGAAAACACAACTAATAATACAAGTGCAGCTATAGCAAGTACACCGCCTACAATATGTATTATTCCACTTACCCTACTTTTTGAAATCATTTTTATTTAACTCCTTTTTCCTATGACTGTATCTATTTTATCACTTAAATGTTAAAATTTCATACAAATAATGCAAATATGTTTTAAATGAAGAAGAGATTTTTGTTGTTTATGAATATTATTTTAATGAAAAGTAAAATTAAAGGAGGGTTTATTTTGCTAGATATAAAAAAAGGTGTAAAGAGTTTTTATGTGGGTGATAACGAAGAAGAACCACTTGCTAAGATGGAATTTGTATATAATGGGGATGAGGTAATCATCAATCATACTTTTGTATCTGAGCAATTAAGAGGTCAAAATGTTGGTGGACAATTGTTAGAAAAGATTGTTAGTTTAGCGAGAGAAACAAACAAAAAGATAATTCCTATCTGCCCTTACGCTAAAGCAAAATTGAATAAAAATGATAAGTATTTAGATGTATTAAAAAAGTAAGACGTGAGTGGGACAAATGGGATGAGGGAGTGGAGGGTATGTCAGGGTATATGCAGTTTATTTCTAGGGCTTGGAAAGTATTTGTGGAGCAAGGGGATATGAATAATGAGGTAAGATTAGAAATAGCAGACTCCTGGAAAAGATGCAAGGAATATGGTGTAGATTTTATGAATGGTCGTGGTAATGATGCTTATAGGGTATCTGTAGAGTCTAAAATCAAAGAAAATGCTGAACTTGTTTCCGTAGCCAGTTCTATAATGATGGATATATATAATATTATTAGGGGCTCTGGATTTGCTTTATTCTTATCAGATAGAGATGGATATATACTTGATATAATTGGAGAAATTAATATTATAGAAAAGGCAAATAAACTAAATTTTGTAAAAGGAGCGCTGTGGACAGAAAGAGCAGTGGGCACTAATGCTATTGGAACAGCGCTCCATTTAGATAAACCTATACAAACAATAGGGGCTGAGCATTATGGTATAAACCAACATTCTTGGACATGTTCCTCAGCACCTATTCATGATGAAGAAGGAAATATAATAGGTTGTATAAATATGTCGGGAATTTGTCGTGATGCACATTTACATACCTTGGGAATTGTTACAGCAGCAGCTGAGTCAATAAAAAAACAGCTGGCACTTATTATTTCTTATGACTTATTAAACATAACCTTTGATTCAATTGTAGAAGGTATGATTGTAAGTGATGAGAGTTTTAATATCAAAAGGATAAATGATAGAGCTGAGAATATTTTATGCATAACACAAAACGAAATATTTAAAATGAATATAAAAGAAACATTAAAAGATTTAAATTTTGATAATATGATGTCAAGTTCTAGGCAAGCTTATAATAATATAGAATGTGATTTCCACATAAAAAATAAAAGAATAAAATGTATAATAAATGCAGTTGCTATGAAGGTTAATAATAAATTTATGGGTGTAGTTATAACTTTTAGAGAAACTCAATATATACATAAGTTGGTTAATAAAGTAGTGGGGTATAAAGCGACCTACAAATTTGATGATATTATAAGTGATAATGAAAAAATGAAAAGTGTAATAGAATTTGCAAAGAAAGCTGCTAAAAGTGATTGTAATATACTAATTGAAGGTTCAAGTGGTACAGGTAAGGAGCTAGTGGCTCAATCTATACATAATTATAGTGAAAGGGCACAGGGACCTTTTGTAGCTATAAATTGCGCATCTATACCAAGGGAATTGGTAGAAAGTGAACTTTTCGGGTATGATAGAGGTGCATTTACCGGAGCTATTAAAGAGGGGCATCCTGGGAAATTTGAGCTTGCAGATGGAGGAACTATTTTTTTAGATGAATTAGGAGAACTTCCTTTAGATATTCAATCTAAACTATTAAGGGTACTCGATAACAATAAAATTGTTAGAGTTGGTGGAACTTATGAGAAGGAGCTAAATGTTAGAATTATATGTGCAACCAATAAGAGGCTAAAGGAAGAAGTAAAAAAGAAAACTTTTAGAGAAGATCTTTATTATAGGTTAAATGTAATGAACATAAAAACCATTCCATTGGTAGAAAGAAAAGAGGACATCGGAATACTTGCAAAATATTTCATAGACATGCTAAATATGAAAAATAATGATAAAATCAAAGTCATGAGTAAAAATTATATCACAAATCTTATGGAATATGAATGGCCGGGAAATGTAAGAGAACTAAGGAATGTTATAGAAAGAGATTATTATTCAAGCGAAGATGATATAATTGGAATAGTGTATTCAGATATAGGAGAAATAAGTAGAGGTATGGAAGAAATTAAAGATAAAGAAATTATACCTATAGATGATTTAGAGAAAGAGAGTATAATTAAGGCTCTTAAATTCTATCATGGAAACCTAGTAAAAGCGGCTAAAATGTTGAAAATAAGTAGATCTACCATATATAGAAAAATTAAAAAATATAATATTAACAATGTTTAAATAAATATTATATATTTAGCTTAAAATTTCAAAATAAATAGATATAAAGTGTATCAAAATGAGAGCCAAAATATGTAAGATGTCAAAAAGACACACTAATTAGTGTGCCTTTTTGACATTACAACTATTTTTAATGATTTATATAAGATTTTTTATTTTGTAAAATGAAACAAAGTAAACGATTAGCTTAAGTGGTAGCTACTTTACAGCGGTGAGATAAATGTTATTTTAATAATATTATCTTGAAATTACTATTTTGGAATGATAATTGCTATATAAGTATGTGAGAAAATTAACAATAAAACATATAATTATATCTTTTAGGAGGGATTTTTATTATGAAGGCAGCATTATGGTATGGAGTAAAAGATGTTAGAGTTGAAGAAATAGAAGAACCAAAGGTTACTAAAGGAAATATTAAAATTAAAGTAAAATGGTGTGGAATATGTGGATCAGATTTACATGAATATTTAGGAGGACCAATTTTTATTCCAGTTGGACAACCTCATCCTTTGAGTGGTAATGTTGCACCAGTTGTTTTAGGTCATGAATTTTCAGGTGACGTTGTAGAAATTGGAGAAAACGTAATTAATATTAAGGTTGGAGATAGAGTTACAGTGGAACCTATTGTAGCTTGTGGTAAATGCCCAGCATGCAAAGAAGGAAAATATAATCTATGCTCATCATTAGGATTCCATGGACTTTGTGGAAGTGGCGGTGGACTTGCTGAATATACTGTATTCCCAGAAGAATATGTACATAAAATACCAGACAGTATGTCCTATGAACAAGCAGCGTTGATAGAACCAATGGCAGTTGCGCTTCACTCTATTAGAATGGCTAATTTTAATACAGGAGATACTGCAATTGTACTTGGTTCAGGTCCAATAGGTCTTGCAACAATTGAATGCCTAAAAGCTGCAGGAGCTAGACTTATAGTAGTATTACAAAGAAAATCAATAAGACAAGAATATGCAAAAAGAGCAGGCGCAAATGTTGTTCTTGATCCAAATGAAGTTGATATAGCTAAGGAAGTTAAAAAACTTACAGGTGGAGTAGGTGTAGATGTAGCTTTTGAAACTACTGGAGCAAAAGTAGGTTTCGACATAGGTATTGATAGTTTAAAATACGAAGGAACTATGGTTATAACAAGTATTTGGGAAGGTGATGTAAGTTTTAATCCTAATGTTTTAGTATTCACTGAAAAGAAAATAGTCGGGACATTAGCATATAGGCATGAATTCCCATCGACAATTGCATTAATGAATGATGGTAGAATTAAGGCTGAAGGATATATAACTAAAAAAATAGCTCTTGATGATATAGTAGAAGAAGGCTTTAAAACTTTAACTGGACCAGAAAAGAAGAAACAGGTAAAAATACTTGTAACGCCAGATAAGTCACTTTTATCTGACTGTTAACTCTAAATAAAACATAGTATTAACGTCAATATCGTTAATACTGTGTTTTGTTTTTTTAGTAAAGCCAAATTTATTAGTCAAAATAATGCAGAAGGTAATAAAAAAAGATATAATAATTTAATATAGAGATAATAAATAGTGATATAGATATAAGATTTGAAATAATATTAAGTGTAAATTAGGGGGGAACAGAACATGACATTATATAATTATAAAAAAGGTAGAGATGAAGAGGAGTACAAGGATCTTTATACAAATTCAATAGCACTTGATCAGCTTCCAAAAAATGAGTTGCCTGAAACAACTTCAGATCCTAAAGTAATTAGGCAATTAGTTCTCGACGAGCTTTTTATGGATGGAAATGCACGTCAAAATCTAGCGACATTTTGTACAACATATATAGAAGACGAGGTTCATGAGCTCATGGATTTGTCAATTGATAAAAATATGATAGATAAAGATGATTTCAAGACCAGCTGGTCAAATTATCTCTCAGTATTATAATTTTTTAAGATTGGGCCGTGATGGCTACACTACAATCCAAAATGAATGTGCTATCACTGCTCAGTATTTAGGTGAGCAACTAGGTAAAATAGATGTTTTGGATATATTATATGATGGGCATGGAGGCATACCCGCAGTTTGCTACTCACTTAAAGATGAGGCTAAAGCAAAATTTTCACTTTATGATCTTTCTGATCGTTTAAGAATGCACGGTTGGCAAATCGCATCATATCCACTCCCAAGTGATCGCGAAAACATGACTGTACAACGTGTATTAATTCGTCATGGAGTTAGTAGGGACATGATATTTTTACTACTTCGCGATTTTCGTAAAGAACTGGAGTATTTAAAGAAAAACCCAGTATTAAATAATCACGAAAAAATTAGTTTCCATCATTAATTAGATGTAAAATAGCCCATATCATAAGAATTATTTAGAAAATTATACCATTCTATATTGCTTTTATAAACACATAAATGATGTACCTAATATATATATATGGAAAAGCATTATTCAGGTGATAAACAAGAAAACATTGTCTGTTTAGGCAATTATTTTAATAAAATGTTATAATAATATAATTAGTGGTGATAAAAATAAGATGTAATCAATTAAATAATTTAATAGATAATTTTAAAAATAAATATGAGAGGATTCAAAATGTCATGGTTAAGGAGGGATATAATGCAAATATGCTGTACAAAAAAATTACAGGATGAGATGGGATTAGTGCTTAAAAATGAAACTGAAGAGGAAGATTTCTTTTGCTGGAGTGCACATTTTATTATTGTAAATCGAAGAAAGACAATTGTTATGGTAAATGATAGCAATAGATTTGGATTTGTCCTTTATGGGTTAAAAGCAAAACAATTTAAAAATTTAAATAAATTACTAATCATAGGAATTAAAAATTGCTTAAGAGATGAGAAAATTAAGGAAGAAATTGTAGATAAATATCTGGAAAGTGGTGGAGATTTAATTTTGTCTAAGACAAGAGGCTCAAAGTATGTGGGACGGCTGAATAAAGCTTGCGAGTTAACCAAAAGTCTCCAACATAAATTGGAACTAAGTGAAATTTTTCAAACTTCGGTAACTAGAAGAATAAATAAGGACCTCATAAAAATGAGCAAGGAATCTGATTATTACTATCCATATGAATTGTTAAGCAAGGATCTTAAAATGTTCGCTGGTGAAGCAATTATTAGATGCGAGGCAGTAGATTTGATAATTAAGCTTAAGTTATATCCCCAAATAGCATGGAGAAGGATTATCACTCCGATAAATACTACATTTGAAGAACTTCATGAAATACTCCAAGTTGCTTTTGATTGGAAGGACTGTCATTTGTATGAATTCAATATTATTGATGAGTCAGGACAATGTGTCTTAAATGTTATTAGTGAATTTGAAGAAGTTTATGAAGACTCGCAGGAATGTAAAATACTTTTAGATTCACAAGTTGATATTTCAGAATACATTAATCAAAAATATCGAATAGTTTATTGTTATGACTACGGTGACAACTGGGAACATGAAATTACTATACAAGGTGTTAATGTTAATTATGATAAAAACTATCCAACCTGCATAATGGGCGATGGGAATACACCACCAGAAGATGTGGGTGGTATTATTGGATACAAGGAATTTTTGAAAACAATGTCAAACCCCAATCATATTGAATATGAAAATACGAAAAGGTGGGCGCAGGGTCAGAGGTATAAAGACTTTGATGCAGCATCTGTAAATAGACGTTTGAAAAATGTTTTGAGAAGATAAACAATTTACTTTTCTGATAATCTATCAAAGCCTACTCCTTTGCCCCAAACTGAAATTACAGGTAAAACATCTACAAAGGCATCTGGATCAGTTTCTGCAATATATCTTTTAATTAACATAGATTCTCTTGGAGAACAGAGCGTTAGAAGTTTTAATCGTGGCAAATTTTTATAACCACCTTTTACCTCATAACTGGTAACTCCTCTTTTAATGGTATGGATTATATATTGAGTTATAGCTTGATGATGATCACTTATTATCTCAAGTTTAACCTTTTTTGAGCCAAATCCAAACATTATTGCGTCAATCATATTTACCATTATGATTTGTGAAATAATAGCATAAAGTGCGATATTTGAACTATATACTATAACTGATGATGCAATTAGTGTGCCATCAATACAAAGTAGAATTTCACTTATGCTTATAAAGGTAAAAAATTTATGATGAAGAATTTTTGCAATAGTATCAGTTCCTCCCATTGAAAATCCTCTTTTTAGCAAAAGACCAGTTCCGATTCCACAAATAAGCCCAAAATAAACTGAAGCCAGCATCATATCATTTTTTATAAAACTATAATTAAATCTCTCAAAAACTATTAATATAAAAGGGAATACTACTGATAGGGTAATTATTTTTATACCTTCTCTTTTTCCCATAGAAATCCAAGCTATAACTAATACTAAAATAGATAGAACATAATAGATATAAGTATATTTAATACGAATTAATTTTTCTAGTATAATTGATATCCCAGTTATCCCGCCAGTTATTAATCCATTTGGTCTTAGAATAGAAGTAATTGAAAATGCAATCAATAAACATCCAATTGTTACAAATAAGAAATCCACTACATTTTTATTAAAATCAATTTTCTTCAAAATATCACGTCCTTGCGATTTATTACATACATATATAATTATTGTAACAGATATTCTTTCGCACTTATAGGGAGTTTGATTAATTTTATTTTATGTTAATTGTAGTTATGTTTGGTTTGTATATTAAATCAATATTACTATAATATACATAACATAAATGTATTGATAATGTTGTAATAATATGGTAAAATAGTGAAATGCGTTAAAAGAAAAGTTAAAAAGGTGGGCGATAATAAAATGGTAACAAGAGAAGAGGGTGGATATATAAGGGATGAAGAAATGAAAAAAGAGTGGATTAGAGAAAAACTTGAAAATGAAGAAAATATCGAAACAAAAGATGTAGAAGAAAGAATTTGGGGAGAATAGGAATGGGAAAATATAAAGCATAAAAATTATTTTTTATACGAGGGGGATATTTAATGATTACATTTAAGAAAATGTGGGATGACGTATTGTTGTTGTTATCAAATGATGAGTACATAGATATGGATATTTCTGAAAAATTTAATTCAGGATTTGTGGTTAAAGATAGCGAGAATACAATTTTTATTACAAAAGAGGACTTTTCAAGTTTTTGGTGTAAATTAATGTATTATGGTAAATTATCTTTAAAGCAAGTCTTAGGTGATGATAAATTGGAACCAAAATATATTTACACTATTATGAAACAATTGCCTTACATAGCAGAAAGTTCTTCGGTAATTAAGTTAATAAAGTAAATTTATTTGAGATAAATTAAGTCATAAATATTGTAATAAAAGAATAAAAATACTGCACTTAGGGGGAACCCAGTGCAGTATTACATTTATAAGCTTATTTGCCAATTTAATAATAGGTTGGTGTATTTAAATTATAGACAATTTCTCGGATTTTATACACTTTAATTAATATATGAAAAATATACGTTATAAAGTGCAAATATAGTTACAGTTTTAATCAATAACAAAAAGAGCAGTTCCTCTGAAGGGAGGAGCGGCTCCCAATATTTTAGTCAACTGAAGTAATCTTAGTGTTAATTGCTAGCTATGTTGTTTAAGTTTTCATCAAAGTCACTAGTGTACTCATCAATATAATCACCTAATATATCAATCATATGAATTGGTGACACTGTGTTATCATATACCATTTTTAATAAATTTTTAACTTTATATCTCTGTGGACTTATATTTTCTACACAATCTTTTTGTATATGTACAGTTGTTCCATCAACAATATATTGTGATTCTATTTCAATGCCAAAAGCGTTTACATTAGTAAGCTCACCATACAATAAAACAGAAACCTGACTTTTAACTAGTCTATAAATATAATTGTGATTTACACCGCCATCTGTTATGCTCTTAACTAAATTCTCTAAAATTATCATAATGTTTTCCCCCTAAATTGTGTTTATGAGAATACTGTAACATTATTAATAAAAAAAATCTGTCATTTTGTGATGCTAAGCTTAAAAGTATTATCTGTTTTAAATGACAACAACAACCATATATGCCTATAATGCTGCCATTAACTAAACATAGTGAGTTATTTTAATATCAAAGTGTTAAATAATTTTGTCGAATCTATAACAATTATGTATAAAAGTTTTTGTGAAAATTCAATGTTTTTTTATTAAATTTCAATAATAATCATTAAAATGTAAAAAAATGGTATTAATATAACTTTATAAGTGAGTTTTTAATTATAGTATCACTTAAAATAATCAAATTTCTCTTTTAGTATAAGTATATTAAGTTAATGGCATTATAATATAGAATAATTATTAAAGGAGATGTTTTTTTATGAGTCAAAATAAAACCATAGCAGAGAATAATCAAAACATTATACCTAATGGTGAAAATAATCTGAGCAAAAATATGACCATAAAACAAAAGGAGCAAAGCCTTGTTGCTAATAGTTTAGAAAGTAAAAATGCTAACAATGGATATAAGGTTAATGGGAATGCTAGCGTCCAAGCTGCAAAGGAAGGGACTAGGAACAAAAACTAGATTAATTGGAAATATTTAAATTTGAAAACACAGTAGATAAATATTTTCTCTACTGTGTTTTTATATATTTGTGGATAGTATAAGACTATGATAATATATAAACGAATAACGAAACTCTCTATATTTTTATAAAATTCAAAGCTAAAATATTATATTTATAAAGTTGTAACAATGAGATTAATAAGAAACTATATACTAGATACAATAACGAATGGAAATGTATTAATCAATGGTGATTCTGTAACACTAATTAAAGAACTTAAAGTCAAGGGAAGTCCAACAGCTTTAAAAAAAGGTACAAAAGTAAAAAATATTCGATTAGTTGATGGAGATCATAATATTGATTGTAAAATTGATGGGTTTGGAGCTATGGAATTAAAATCTGAATTTGTTAAAAAAATATAGATAAAGTCATTAATATTGCAGCTCCGAAGGAGATGAGTTAATTGGTTGATTTAGCACTTCTAGGATGTGGAGGAGGGATGCCAATTCCCGAAAGATATTTATCTTCACTTCTCATAAGTTATAAAGGAAGAAAGATATTAATGGATTGTGGAGAAGGAACTCAGGTATCTATGAAAATACTTGGGTGGGGGTTTAAGACAATAGATATAATTTGTTTAACTCATGGACATGCAGATCATATTGCTGGATTACCTGGTTTACTTTTAACAATTGGTAACAGTGGTAGAACAGAGCCTATTACTATAATTGGGCCTATTGGTATTACGAACATTGTAAATGGGTTAAGGGTTATAGCCCCTTATCTTCCTTATGAAATTAATATCTTAGAGAATCCACAAGAACTTGTGAAGATAAAAGCTTCATTAAATAGTAGTAAAACTTCAGTAGATGAATTTAATGATTTAATAATTTCAACACTGGAACTTGAGCATTCAACTAATTGTTTAGGTTATAGTTTCTATTTTAATAGAAAACCAAAATTTGATGTTAAAAGTGCAACTAAAAATGAAATACCAAAGGAATTTTGGAATAGGCTTCAAAAAAATGAGATTATAATAAACAATGGGAAAACATATTTGCCAAAGTTGGTCTTAGGAGCTGAAAGAGTGGGAATAAAGATTAGTTTTATAACAGATACAAGACCAATTTCTAAAATAAAAACATTTATTAAGGGAAGTGACTTGTTCATATGTGAAGGTACATATGGTGATGAAAATGATATTGAAAAGGCTATACGGAATAAACATATGACCTTTAGCGAGGCAGCGAAGCTTGCTGTGGATGGCGAAGTAAAAGAACTTTTATTAACACATTTTAGCCCTTCAATGCTTACCCCAGCGGAGTATAAGGATAGAGCAGAATTGGTTTTTGAAAATACTATTATTGGCACGGATAGAAAAACACAGACTCTTTCATTTAAAGATTAAAATAAGTACTAAAAGCCATTATTCGTAGGAGTAGTGGCTTTTGATATTTCCTAGGAAATTAAAAGGATAATTGTAGAATGAAAGTGATAAAGATTTAAGCAGTAAAATCAACTATTTAGGATTATTTAGCATAATATATGAATAGTATTATTATAGGCTAATAATAGTAATAGACTCGCAAATTAAGCGATATTAGTTAGAGTAATAAGGGAGGGTAAAAACATGCCACAACAAAGTAGTGATTTAAAACGTAGGGCAAAGCTGCAGTTACAAGGGAAATGGCTTCAAGCTGGTATTGTGTGTTTTATCGCTTGGTTAGTTACAATGACATTTTCAGATGGAAATGTAGTACATTCCGTTCAAAATGTTTGGCAGAATGGAGAATCAATTAGAGTTCCAATTATGGAATCATCCAATGGCTATGGTAGTTTATTAAGTTTCGTTTTATCGGGGCCAATAACACTTGGCGTAGCAGCTTATTTTCTTAAGCTTACAAGGAATGAAGGGCCAACTATAGAAAATATGTTTGGTGGATTTAAATTTTTTATAAAATCATTTGTTCTAAATATTATTATTAACCTTTTCACAATTTTATGGTCTTTACTTCTTATAATTCCAGGAATTATTGCTTCATTAGGATATTCAATGTCATACTATATTATGATGGATAACCCTGATTTAAGCGCTTTGGATGTTTTAAATCGAAGTAAACTAATGATGTCTGGCTTCAAATTTAAACTGTTTAGTTTATGGTGTAGCTTTATAGGTTGGTTCTTTTTAGGAATATTAACATTAGGTATAGGCTTTTTATGGATTAATCCTTACTATGAGACGGCTAAAGTTAATTTTTATCAGGATATAAGATTTAATATAATCTAGAGTGTATTTGCTATTTAAAATCATCTCATAGGTGATTGCTTTTTCTGAATATAAAATTTGTCTATGCTCTAAACAAAAAAATATAAGAATAATATTCACTCCTTTGTAGAATATTATATGTAATATTTTTAAAATATTACTTTAGGCTTTAGGGAGGAATAAGAATGTCAAAGAAAAATAAAGTTTATGAAATTACAATTAGTGAAGATGGTCTAGAAAACTATAAAGGTCAAGATATTAGTGCAAAAGATATTGCTTATGACTTAGGAATTGATAGTGTAATGACTGATTTTGAATGGGATGAGGATATAAAAAAAGGTGTAATTCTTACTGGCAGGATTTTAGACAGTATATCGGTAGAAGATGCTTTTGAGGAATTAGAAAGCGCTGAATATATTGAAAATGTAGTGGAAAGTTAAAAAGTTTATGCTAATTTATTAGAATGTATTGATATAATGAAAGAGAGTGGTTGTAAAAACAACTTGATAAATTTTCAAGTTGTTTTTTGTAGTATAGCATTTATTAAACAAAGTGATATAAAATTAATGGTTATGAGGGGCGAAGTATAATGATGATTAAAATTAGACAAGCAGTCACTGAAGATTTAGATGCAATAACAAAAGTGGAGGCAAGTTGTTTTCCAGAAGCTGAAGCAGCTACAAAAATATCTTTAGAAGAACGGATTAAGACGTTCTCAGAAAGCTTTTTTGTAGCAGAAGTGGATGAAAAAATTATTGGGTTTGTAAATGGTTGTGTTATTAATGGAACAGTTATTTATGATCAACTCTACGAGAATGCTAAATTACATAACCAAAATGGAGATTATCAGACAATTTTTGGACTTGATGTAGTATCAGAGTATCGAAACCAAGGAATTGCAGCACAGCTTATGAATTATATGATAGAAGCATCAAAAGTAGCAGGTCGTAAAGGTGTTATTTTAACATGTAAGGAGAGACTTATTCATTATTATTCAAAGTTTGGGTATAAAAATATGGGCGTATCTGAATCCGTACATGGTGGTGCAAAATGGTATGATATGACTTTACTAATAATCCATTAGACAAAACAGATTGGAAAACAAAGCTTTAACATATAAATGAATTATCAATTTAATCTCTTATTTTCAATAATTAAGAGCATTTCTACCTATTATTGAATATAATATAATCTTTAGGGAATGTAAATATAAGAGGTAGTAAAAAGTTTATATATAAGCAATGTTATGAGGAGTGATTACAAATTAAAGAGGCGATTGATTTTCTAAAAGATCTTTTAAAAATTAACAGTACCAATCCACCTGGCAATGAAATACTGGTAGCCATGGCTATTGCAAAGAAGTTAAGGGAAAGTGGTATTGAATCCACAATACAATCGGTTGGTCACAATCGTGCTAATTTAGTGGCTAGGTTAAAAGGAGTAGGGAATAAAAAAAGTTTGGTTTTTTGTGGCCATATGGATACTGTGTCAGTGGGAGAAATTCCATGGGAACATGAACCATTTGGGGCAGAAGAAATTGATGGTCGAATTTATGGACGTGGGTCCGCTGACATGAAGGGTGGGCTAGCTGCTTTAATTATGGCTATGATTGAAGTCTCTAGATCGGGAATAACACTTGAAGGAGATCTAATTTTTGCAGCGACTGCAGGTGAAGAGGTTGATTGTATAGGTGCAAACACTATGGTAGCAGATGGAAGCTTAAGCGATGCTGGAGCTATGATTATTGCTGAACCAAGTGGTGGAGAAATTTTTGTTACCCACAAAGGTGCTTTGTGGTTAGAGGTAATTTCATATGGGAAAACTGCTCATGGGTCAATGCCTGAGCATGGAATTAACGCAATTGATAACATGAACTATTTTATCAATGCTTTGCATGATAAGTTTAAATTTAAATATAAAGAGGATAGTTTACTTGGAGGTCCAACTTTAAATATTGCTACTATTTCTGGTGGTGTTCAAGTCAATGTAGTACCCGATATGTGTAAATTACAAATTGATATTCGTACTGTTCCAGGTCAAGATCATCAGGAAATATTATCAGATATTAAATTAATATTATCAGAAATCGAGGCAGACTCTAACGCTAAATTTGATGTTAAAGTTATTAATGATAAGGTGGCATTAAAAAACAAATCTGATGATCAATTTATTAAGTTAACACTAGATACCGCCACAGAAGTTTCGAAAAGTGAATATAAAGCCAAAGGGGTAACTTATTGCACAGATGCATCCATATTTGTTCCAAGTTTTAATAATAATTTATCAGTTATTATTTGTGGACCTGGAGAAGAAACGCAAGCACACAAACCAAACGAATACGTAGAAACAAGTAAATATATTGATTCTATTAGATTATATAAGGAAATAGCATTACGATATTTGAAATAAAGAAAAAAGCATATAAAATTATAAAATACCTAGCATGTCATATACAATATTAAAAACATTGTAATGGTATCGCTGGGTATTATTTGTTTTTTTTATGAAATATAATTATTTTTGTAAAAAGGTAGAAAAATATGCTAAAAATTAGTATAATCAAAATAGAAATAAAGTATATTAAATGTTAAAATTCTGAATGTGAGGAATATTTATGATAGAAACAATATTTTTAGCACTTATTTTTGCAAAAGTAAAAGGTTACAAAATAAAACCACTATTTAAGACATGGGCAATATACCCTGTATTAACATTTGTATTAATGTATGTGATTTTAGAGGTTATGATATTTAATGGTAATTACACATTAATAAAGTTCACTAGTACTTTTCATTATTTTTATCTTTTAACATTTATAATTTTGATTATTAAATATAAACTTAATATGAGCGCAATTATAGGTTCAATATTTATAATTATTGGAAGTGTCCTAAATAAAATTGTAATAGCTGCTAATAATGGGAAAATGCCAGTATTTCCAACTTTATCATACTTAACTGGTTATGCAAAACCAGATTCTTTTATGATGGTTAAAGATATACATATTTTGGGAAGTTCAGCTACTAAATTAAAGTTCTTAACAGATATATTTGATGTAGGGTATTGTGTTATGAGTATTGGAGATATATGTATAAGAGTTTTTGCTTTTATTATTATATTTAGTACTATAAAGGTTATCAATAAAACAACGATAATAAAGGATGAAGCCTTGAATGAATAATATATAGTGTTAATCGAATTTTACAAAACAAACAAATCATATTTTGTAAAATTAATTATATTATTGATAATATATACAAGTCATTCATGAGAAGTTTGTTAGAGGAGAATGAAGTATATTGAAATTAACATTGTTAGAAGTGTTTTTAAGAAGTTTACCCGAGGAGTTTTTAATAATTTTTGCTGTTTATGCATTTTCGAAAACTGCTATTAATGTAAAAAAATATATAATATCAAGTACACTTTTTCTAATGGCAGTTTATCTAATAAGGTTATTGCCAATTCAATATGGGGTACATACTATTCTAAATGTTATAGTTATTATTATATTAACAGTTAATATAAACAAAATAAGTATAATTAAATCTATACAAGCAAGCATTATGACAATGATTCTGGAATTTGTTTGTGAAGGAATTAATATGTTTATGATTCAGTATGTATTTAAAGTAAAGATTGCGAAACTATTAAATAATCCTTTATTAAAAATATTATATGGTTTTCCATCATTATTGATTTTAGCGGTTATAGTATTCACTTATTACTCATACTTAGCTAGAAGAAAAAAGCTAAAGGAGGTAATAAATGGAGAAATTATCTAATAATATTGCTAATAAAGTAGCATCAGAATTATCACTTAATAATGATAATAAAGAAGTAATTGCATATGGGTCTTTTGCTATAATGCAGATGCTTTTTTCTATAATTCTTGTATTTATATTTGGAATGATATTTCATGTAGCATTAGAAGCTTTAATAATTTCATTCACGGGTAGTATGCTCAGAAAATATTCAGGTGGTGTTCATGCAAGTTCACCAGGAAATTGTAATTTTATTGGTATAGTTGTATGTGTAGGACAAGCAATGTTAGTCTCATTTTTAATAAGTCCACTGGTTAATTTAAAATTAATTATAATACTAGGAGTTGTTATATTCATATGGTCCTATTATATAATTTTTAAATTAGCTCCAGTGGATAGTGTTGCAAAACCTATAGTAAAAGTAGAAAAAAGAAATCGGATGAAAAAAGGATCTATAATACTTTTAAGTGTTTATTTAGTTATAACAGTGTTTTTTATATTGTTATATATAAGTAATGGCGAAAAGAAACTTCTTTTTTATGCCTTATGTTTATATTTAGGTATATTGTGGCAAACTTTTACGCTTACAACTCCAGGACACTTATTAGTAGGTAATGTAGATAACTTTTTAAATCATATAACTAAGAAAAGGAGGTAAAATAAAATGAAATTTTTTAAAAAGAATTTATTCGCTTTAATTGCAGTAGCTACTACTATCGCTGCAACTTCCGTAGCATCGTCAGCGTGCTTCTGGTCTTTTTATCAGCCAGAAGAACCAAAATGTTTAAGAGAAAAATAATAAGACAATAAAATAATAAGGTCAGTTTTACTGGCCTTATTATTTTATTATAATGAATTTGATGAGGTAGTGATATTATGGGTGATTTAGAAAAGGCTAAACAGAAAAAAATTTGGGAAATAGTATCAATAATAAAATTAGCTTCTCTATTATTTTCAGGAATAGTATTTTTAAGATATTTTTTTTATGGTAGTGATTTAACAAAAAATATTGAGAAAACCTATTATAATCTTTTTTCGTACTTTGGTGGTATATTAATATTAGTGTTTATATTATTGTTAGTATATTTTTTATGGTCATTTTCAATTGTTAAAAAAATAAATGTAAATTATAAGAAACAAGTAAAAACTTGTGAAAATTTTATGTTCGTTTTAATTTTTATGGTTGCTATATTTTATTCAGGTAAAAATGCAAGTGATTATAAATTTATATTTTTATTTATTATAATAGCAGCTACTATAGAGCAAGGGATGAAACAAGGAATGCTTGTGGCATGTATTTCTTCAGCTTTCATATTGGGTTTAGACCTTATCATGGGGTCAACTAATTCACAGGTTAATCAATTTTTTGAGAATGATTTAATTTTAGCTGGAGTTTTTATACTTACAGCATGGCCGCTAGGATTTTATGTGAGAATTGAAGATGAACATATAAAAAAGCTTGAGGGATTAGCTAATGAGGATGGACTTACAGGGCTTTATAATCATAGATTTTTTTATGATGCTTTAGAAGGAATAATGAAAACAAGTGAAAAAGAGAATAATTTAGTCTCAATGATTTTAATCGATATAGATTATTTTAAAATTTATAATGATGTAAATGGACATCAAATGGGTGATGAAGTACTTAAATCAGTTGGTTCTATATTAAAAAATAATTTTAGAAAAGATGATGTAGTTGCAAGATATGGGGGAGAAGAATTTGCAATTGTCCTTCCAAATACTTCAGAGGAAGATGCAATTAAACTTGCTGAAAGATTAAGAATAAAGGTAGAAAAAACCTACTTTAGTGGTGAAGAAAATCAGCCTAATGGTAATTTGACTGTCTCAATAGGAACATCAATTTATCCAAGTAAAGCAAAAAATGCTGTTGAACTTTTTAAAAGTGCGGATGATGCACTATATAGGGCTAAGTTTTTTGATAAAAATAGAGTTGAAAGTTATACTTCTATATTGGAAGAATTAAAAATTGATACAGAAGATGAACATATAGATATTATTACATCGATAAAAACGCTAATAAGTGTTATTAATGCTAAGGACAAATATACATATGGTCATGTGGAAAGGGTAGTTATATATAGCAGGTTACTAGCTGATAAACTTGAACTAAATGAAAAAAATAAAAAAGAATTAGTATATGGTGCTTATATGCATGATATTGGAAAAATAAATATTCCAAAGGAAATATTAAATAAAAATATGCCATTAACTCCAAATGAATGGGAAATAATGAAACAACATTCAGTAAATGGAGTAGAAATTATAAAATCTGTTGAATCACTTAAAGAAATTGCTCCTTTAATATTACATCATCATGAAAGGTATGACGGTAATGGATACCCAGATAATTTAAAAGGAAAAGATATACCTTACCTTGTGAGAATGTTAACGGTGGTTGATTGTTTTGATGCTATGACGTCTTCTAGGCCGTATAATACAAGAAAAACCTATGAACAAGCTATTGAAGAACTTAAAAAATGTAGTGGTACTCAGTTTGATAAAGAAATTACGGATTCCTTTATTGAAGTTATTAGGGAAAAGCAAAATCGGACAGGTAATATAGATGATTAGAAGATATAGAAGTATTATAAATTCAGAAAATGTGGATAACCTTATCTACAACTTCTGAATTTTGTTATTTGTTTTTATATTTGTTAATTAATTATATATTATTAAAATCTGATATTAACCTTTACCATTACTCATAAATTTATTATAATGTAAGGTAACCATAGAAAAAAATATAAAATGAAAGATAGTTAAAAGGGGAAAAAAATGAAAATAGATAAAAATTTATTAAAATACTGTCTATATGTGGCGGGGACGGTACTTTTAATTTATATGAGTATAACAATTTTTAATGATATAGGGAGTATATTTTCTTTTCTATCAAGCATAATAGGAAAAATTATTGGACTTGTAAAACCACTTCTTATGGCATTAGTAATGGTGTACTTATTGAAGCCAGGCGTGAAAACTATTGAAAATTTCTTGAAAAAGAGAAAGATATTTAAAAAAGCTGCGCCTAGAAGATTAGTGGGTATTTTAGCAATTTATTTATTAGTAATAGCCGGTATTGGGGCCCTTATTAGTGGAATATACATTATGATTGGTGGAAAGCTTTCCAATAATATAACTATAACTAATATGACAGATTATCTTACTAAATATTTAAATAATCCAACATTGTCAGTTAGTTCAATAACTAAGAAATTACAAAGCTCAAATATTTCAATGTTAGGAAATTTAAATGATAAAATAACTCAAGTTGTAGGTTATGTACAAACATATTTTACAACAAGTATAGGTGTAATGACAGATTCAATTTTATCTATAGGTGGTAATATAGCTTCATTTTTTATAGCTTTAGTATTGAGTGTATACCTAATACAAGATTCAGAGTATTTTGTGGAATTATGGGAAAAAATTTTTAATCTCATATTTGGGCAAAGTAAAGCGGGAAATAAATTAAAAGAAATTTTATCAATTATAAATATTACTTTTTATAAATATATAAGAGGTCAATTATTAGAGGCTTGTTTTGTAGGGATTTTATCATCTATCGTATTGTACTTTATTGGAATAGATTATGCTTTAATAATAGGAATTATTGCAGGTATTTGTAACATGATACCATATGTAGGCCCTGTTGTTGGTACTGTTCTTGCAGTAATTATTGCACTACTAAGTGGACAACCTATTAAAGCGGTATGGGCAATTGGTGGCATGATTGTAGTCCAGCAGGTGGATAATAACTTGCTTGCACCAAAAATCGTTGGAGATAGTGTAGGATTACACCCAGTATTTACTATGCTTGCAATTATAATAGGTGGAAGTGTAGGTGGACTTATAGGGATGCTAATAGCGGTACCAGTTGCTGCTTCTTTTAAAGTATTGATTAGCAAATGGTACACATACCATATGGAGAAAACTAATAACTAAATGTAATATTTAGTTATTAGTTTTATTTATTGCAGATCCACATGAGATGATCGCAGCTCCGCAGGAGATGATTGCAGCTCCGCAGGAGATGATTGCAGCTCCGCAGGAGATGATTTAACTAGCAATTTTTAATCTGGATTGTTTATCTAACTTAAAAATTGTGTAGGCACCAAATATAATTGTATAACTACTTAATTTTAACAAATCAATTTCCTTTTTACTTAATAAAATCAGTAAAATATGTATGTAGACCAAAAAGTAAAATATGTATGCTCGTTTTTGCAATTTTCGCCACTTACCATTTTGCATATTGCATCTAATTTTTTTAAATGAGGTAATAAACAATGGAATCATTATAATAAATGCGATAATTCCAACAATGATATAAGCTATATATAATGTTGGTACTATACCTGTGGTAATCATTTTGGGAAGTTTAAGTACGATGAGGCGAACTAGATAAATAAGGGCGTGTGGAATTATAAAGATTGATGAAATAATAGCGAGTTCTGATCTTATACTAAGTAGCTTTCTTGATATCTTCCATTTAGAATTTAGAGCACCTGCAAACATTACTAAAATAAATAATGCTATGGAAATATGGCCTTTTATAAATATCTTTTCTATATAAAGCGGAAATCCATCAAGCTTTGCATGGGAAGTTATCCTAAGAACCTCGTAAATGGTAGTAAAAATTCCAATAAATATGGATGCTAAATAATAGTTATTGGAATTTTTTTTAATGCTCGATGTAAAGAATAACGATAAAATTAAAACGAAAATTAAAGAATAGATAAAAATCATGTAAAAACTCCTCTGTTAACTTCTTATTTGATAATGATTATCAAAGCCATTTTACTTTATTAAATTGTTGAAGTCAATAACAAAATATGTTTTTTTATATAAAGATATTAATGTATTATAGCAACATAAAGTAATGGAATTACAAAAAGTATATAAGTTACTTTATGTAACAAACGATTAGAACATATAAAATAATAGTATTACAACAATATTAAAACGATACTAAAACGATACTAAGTAATGAAATCTAAAAAATATATTAAAGAATGAAAAGGGGAATGTAAAAATGTCAAAAATATTATATATAACTGCAAATCCAAAGACTAAAGAAAATTCATTTAGTTTAGCTGTAGGCAATGAATTTTTAGAAACTTATAAAGAAGCTAATCCATCTGATGAAATAATAACTTTAGATTTATATAAAACAGAGGTTCCATTTATTGATGGGGTAGTATTCAGTGCTTGGGAAAACTTGGAGCATATTTAAATTGTTTAGGAAATTATGATAAATTATAATGGTTTATGATGGTTTATGATGAAATCGGTTTAAAAATATTGTAAAAGTTTAGATAATATGCTAATATATATATGTTTAATAATGGGGGTTGTTAAAATATGTATACGTATAGATTAGTGGATAATATTGAAGAAAAAAAACTCATTTATAAGTTAAGATATGATATATATTGTAAGGAAAAAGGATGGTTAGATTCTTCAAATTATTTAAAAAGTTTAGAAAATGATAAATATGATAAAAGTTCAATACAATTTGGCGCTTTTGATGTTAATAATACATTGGTAGGAAGTGTAAGACTTATTTTACCACAAGATAACATGCCAATACCCATAGAGCAAGCTTTTGATATTGTTACAAATTTCAATCAGAGAAGAGTTGAAGTTTCAAGACTTGTAATACCTAAAGATAGAAGAGGCTTTGACATATTATTGGGATTAATTCGTACTATTTATGAATGGGCAATTGATCATAACATTACACATGCTTATGCAACAATAGAAAATAATTTATTGAATTATCTAGTTAGAAAATCTTATCCTTTTAAAACTATAAAAGAGGGTAAGAATTATTTTGGAGGATATACGATTCCAACTTGCTTAAGATTAGGCGATGTGGAAGATAAGGTTATATTAAATAAAATAGCTAATAGATAAAAATGTAAAAGGGGAGGAATAGTTTTGTCATATGAGCAATTCACGTTAAGGAACATAGATTATATACCAGATGAATTACAAAACAAAATCCGTAATACAACTATTCTTATAGCTGGTTGTGGTATTGGGAGTTCATTTGCGGAAGTAGCAGTTCGGTTAGGATTTGAAAGTATAATTTTAGCAGATGGTGATATAGTTAATGATCATAATTTAAATCGTCAATGCTTTGTTGCAGATGATATTGGAAAGCTTAAAGTAAAAGCATTAGCAGAAAGACTAAAAGCAATCAATCCATCTGTTAAAGTTAAAGAAATTACTGAATTTATATCTGAAAAAAATGTTACTGAAATTGTTAAAGATGCGGATATTGTTTTTGATACAATTGATTTCTTGGATCTACCGGCTATTATAGGCTTACATGACGAATGTAAAAAACAAAAAAAACATTTAATAACGGCATTGGCACTTGGTTGGGGAGCAGGATGTATATACTTTCCACCGGACGCAATATGTTCATTTAGAAAAATACTTGCATTACCGCTTGAAGGCCCGGTGGATAAATTTGGATATTCTGAGGTCTTTTCTAAATTTGTGTACAGATTAGAAGAACAATTAGATCCAACTGTATTTAAGGCAGTAAGTAAAGCTCTCATATTTATGGATGATGGAAGACCATGTCCAGCCTCACAGGTATCTCCTGGAGCTTATGCTGTAGCTTCATTTGTCGGAACACTTGTTGTACGTATTCTATCGGGGTTACCGGTTTTGTCTGCACCTAATTTATTGACAATTGATATGCAAAAATCTTTAACAAATAATGCACTAAATTTGCTAGATTAGTTTTGAATAGGTTTTATAAAATTAACATAAAAAGATCATGAGGATCACTTTTAACAAGGAACTTCAAGGTCTTTTTTTTATATTATAGACATTTAATGTGTGATTTTAGGGTCTTATTTATTTTTTGTTATTTTAAAAAGAAAAGTATAGTTAAAGTTATGTTATAATCTATAAACAAAGGTTAAAAGTGTAAGGATTAAAGTAAAAGGAAACAAGATAAACTGGAGGGAGGGCAAGGCTTGATTATTTTAACGAGTTTATATTTTTTATGTGGAATTATATACGTGATTTTAGGGATATTTACATTTTTAAATGATTCCCGAAATAAAACAAATAAGTTATTTTTCTTAACTTGCATGAATTTAGCTTTCTGGGCATTTATGTATTTTTTAATGAATTGTTCAGATAATGCAAAAAGTGCAAGCGATTTTTATCTATATTCTACCTTTTCATGGGCTACCTTCTATTGCTTATTTTTACATTTTACTATCGTTTTAACCGACGTAGATGTTTTTTCAAAAAAGTCAATTTCTTATATATTTCTTTATTGTCCAGCTTTACTTTCATTTTATTTGTATGTTTTTGAACCTGAAACTGCAACAAACTTTGTGAGATCAAGATTAGGGTGGATTTATATATCATCAAAAGACAAGGGGGTTGCTTGGACTAATTTTTATAATATATACTATTTTTCTTATATGACATTAGTTATATTATTACTTTTTATGTGGTGGAAAAATTCAGAGATAATAAGGGAGAAAAAGCAGGCAAAACTTATTTTAGTAACATCTTTTATAGCAATTATTTTAGGTGGCATCACAGATATTATAATTCCGTTATTTGTAAGACCATTTATGCCTTCTATTGGCATCATTTTAGTTGTAATACCTATAATTGGAATATGGTACTCTATTAAAAAATACAAATTAATGGATCTTAATCCTGAAAATTTTACTTTAGAGGTTTTGAAAATTATGAGTGAAGGATTAATTATTGCAAATCACGAAGGAATTATAAAAGATATTAATAAGGGGGCACTTAAACTATTAGGTTATGAAAAAAGTATGATAATTAATAAACCTATAAATTCTTTATTTGTAGATGAAATAGAATTGTCTAAATTAACAAACTGTAGTAGTTTTGAAATCGAAGTTTTCCAAAGTAACAATAATAAATTACCAATACTTTTGTCTTCTTCAGTTTTAAAGGATGAGTGGGAAGATTCCCTTGGAATTGTTTGTATTTTTCAGGATATATCAGAAATTAGATTGGTTCAGCAAAAATTAAAAAAATCGTATGCGGAGCTTGAACTTAAGGTGGGGGAGAGAACTAGTGAGTTAAGTAGTTCTAATGAAGAACTTGAGAACGAAATAATTGCGCGTATAGATATGGAATTTAAAATTAAAAAATTGGCCTATTATGATTTCTTAACTGAATTACCAAATAGAACATTATTTATTGATAGATTAAACCAGGGGATGTTTAATGCAGCTATAAGCAAAAGCTTTTTAGGGGTATTATTCCTCGATTTAGATTCTTTTAAAAGGATAAATGACACAATGGGACATGCTAAAGGCGATGAACTTCTAAAAATGGTTGCAAAGAGGTTAATTAAAATAGTAAGTGAAAATGATACTGTTTGTAGAGTCGGAGGCGACGAATTTCTTGTTTTAATTGAAAATGTAGAAAATGAAGAAGATATTAGACAAGTAGCGGAAAAAATATTAAATGATTTAAAAATATCATTTAAGATAGATAATACTGATTTATATATAACTACTAGCATCGGTGGGTCCATTTATCCGATAGATGGTAGTGATGTAGAAGCATTAATAAAAAATGCTGATATTGCAATGTATAAAGCAAAAGAAAAGGGTAGAAATAAATTTCAGCTTTGTAATGAACTTATCAAGGAAAGTTTAGTTGAAGAGATGAAGCTAACAAATAGGTTATTTGGCGCAATAGAGAGAAATGAACTAGAATTATTTTATCAACCACAAATTAGTTTAGAAACGGGTGAAATAATAGGCCTGGAAGCATTGATAAGGTGGAATAATAAAGAACTTGGAATGGTAAATCCAATAAACTTTATACATATAGCTGAAAAGACAGGCTTGATATTGCCCATAGGTGAATGGGTACTTAAAACTGCATGCAGACAAAATAAAAAATGGCAAGAAGCGGGTATTTTAAATGTACCTATAGCAGTTAATATTTCAGTAAATCAGTTCCAAAACAGAAAAATAATTGAAGATATTATTCTGATTTTAAATGAAACGGGTCTAAATCCAAAGGATTTAGAAATAGAAATAACAGAAACCATAATTATGAAGGAAACTGAGTATATTATCGAATCTTTAAAAAAGTTAAAACAAATGGATGTAAAAATTGCAATAGATGATTTTGGTACAGAATACTCTTCTTTAAATTATATTAAACAATTACCTGTAGATAAAATAAAAATAGATATTTCATTTGTTAGAGGTATAAATATAAATCATAAAGATGAAGCAATAATTAAGGTTATAATTGCATTAGCTAAAAATTTAGAATTAAAGGTAATTGCTGAAGGGGTAGAGACAAAGGAGCAGATAGAATTTTTGAGAAAGGAAGGGTGCGATGAAATACAAGGTTATTACTATTATAAACCAATGCCTGCAAAGCAAATAGAAGAGATAATGAAGAAGGTATAGCAAAGTTTTGCTATACCTTCTTCCAATTAAATTTGTTTTGTGTAAAATGATTTATACCTATGGTAGTTTAACTTCTAATAGGTCATTTCCATTTAAATAATAATCATTTTCATATACTAATAAATCTACAGGTGTTTCGTTCTCGTTTTGTATTTTGAGGGATTCTTTAGTAAATTTAACATTTAAAAGTGCACCTCTAAACATTATTTTGAAGGAACATGAGCACCAATGGTCTGGAATTATTGGGTTTAAAATTAACTTGTTATTAATAACTCGAAGCCCACCAAAACCGTGTACTACTGCCATCCAAGTTCCAGCCATACTAGTTGTATGACAGCCATCTTTTGTATCATTATTATAGTTATCAAGGTCAAGTCTAGATGCCCTTAAATACATATCATATGCTTTTTCATGATTCCCGATTTTAGCAGCGAGTATTGTATGAATACAAGGGGACAAGGATGACTCATGTACAGTTCTTGGTTCATAGAAATTGAAATTTTTTTTAATTGTAGGTACGTCATATTCTTGTTCAAACAAATAAATACCTTGAAGTACATCAGCTTGTTTTATAAAGCAAGAGCGAAGTATCCTATCCCATGACCAGTTTTGATTTATTGGGATATCTTTTTCATCTAGATCTTTAACTAATATTTGTTCTTTATCCATGTAGCCATCTTGTTGAAGAAAAATGCCAAGCTCTTCATCACGAGGATAGTACATATTGTTAATGATATTTTCCCAATTAATTATCTCATCATCCTTAAAATTAAGTTTTAATTTTATTTCATTTAATCTTTTACTTTCATTATCAGTTAGATAATTTATAACTTTAAGTGTATATGCAAGAGTCCAACAAGCAATTTTATTAGTATACCAATTATTATTAACATTATTTTCATATTCATTAGGCCCAGTAACACCTAAAATCACGTATTTGTTTTTGCAAGTTGAAAAAGTAGCTCTTTGAGCCCAGAATCTTGATATAGCTATAAGTACCTCAAGACTAAATTCACCAAGGCAAGACTTGTCACCAGTGTAGTTTACGTAATTATATGTAGCATAAGCTATGGCTCCATTTCTATGAATTTCTTCAAAGGTTATTTCCCACTCGTTATGGCATTCTTCACCATTCATTGTAACCATTGGAAATAGTGCTGCCCCATTATTAAAACCTAATTTTTCTCCATTTTCTATGGCTTTATCTAATTGGTTGTATCTATATAATAAAAGATTCCTCGAAACTTTTTCATTTGCTGTACTTAAATAGAATGGAATGCAATAAGCTTCAGTATCCCAGTAGGTGCCACCGCCATATTTTTCACCAGTGAAACCTTTTGGTCCTATGTTTAGTCTATAATCATCTCCCGTATAGGTTTGATTTAATTGAAATATATTAAAGCGAATACCTTGTTGAGCAGATACATCCCCTTCAATAACTATATCGCTTTGTTTCCATTTTTCACTCCAAGCCTTAGATTGTTCAGCTAGAAGCATCTCAAATCCATCATTTTTAGCTTTGATTGAAAGTTCTCTGGTTATTTTAATTAATTCTGGTATTTCATAATATCTAGATGATGTATTTGCAATATACTTATAAATTACAAGTTCATCATTTTTATAACAATCTATTGAAATAGTATTTGCAACATATTTTTCGCTTTCATCAAGTGTTACAAGTGCCGGTTTAATTACTTCGTTATTTTTAGTTAGTTCGAAGGCCATACTTGTGCATATGTGGAAATCTAATTTCTTAGTTTTTAACATCATATATGCTTCATATGGTTTAACATCTTTTGAAATTTCATCCCAAAACGTCTCATCGTAGTTAGAATCAAAGTTCATAACGTTTCCATCAAGGTAAGGGGAAACTTCTATTTTGCCACTGAAATTTAATAACTTAATGGAATACTTTATAGCACCTATCTCACTACGGGTCATGCTTATAAATCTTTTAGCATTTACTTCAATTTCGTTTCCATTTTTAAGTGTAGCTACAAAACGTCTTTCCAGATATCCTTCTTTCATATTCAAAACTCTTTCAAATTCACGAATACTACATTTAGCAAGATCTAAAATAACATGATTGATTTTAAGACTTATTCCAATCCAATTTGTTGAGTTTAAAACCTTAGCAAAATATTCTGGATAGCCATTTTTCCACCAACCAACTCTTGTTTTATCAGGATAGTAAACTCCTGCTATATAGTTTCCACGAAGAGTGTTACCACTATAATCTTCTTCAAAATTTGCTCTTTGTCCCATATACCCATTACCTAAGCTAAAAATACTCTCAGATATTTCGTTATTATCAGAATCAAAACCTTTTTCAATAATGTTCCATTCGTCAAGTTCATAATAGTTCTTCATTAAAATCCTCCATTGTTAATCATTTTATAGTCCTAATTTATCAAGAGTCATATTAGAAAATCCAGGAAAGACTAAATTTGCTTTTTTTAGTGTATTTTCGAAGCCTATACCAATGCAGTACATTCCGGCATTAATTGCAGCGTCGATACCAGCCTGGGCATCTTCAAAAACAATACACTCACAAGGTGGTATGTTTAGTTCCAAAGCACCCTTCAAGAAAACTTCAGGATCTGGTTTTGCACTAGAAACTTTTGTGCCATCAATTATAGCATCAAAATAATCCGTCAATTTTAAGTTATTAAGAATAAGCATAGAATTTTTACTTGCAGATCCTAAGGCCATTTTTAACCTGCCTGCTTTAATACTTTTTATAAAGTCTATAACCCCAGGTAAAATATCAGAGGGGGTTAGCTTAGAAATGTATTCCACATACCAGATATTCTTTTTATCTGCTAGTTTAATTTTTGCATCGTCATTTAATGTAAGACCACCTATCTCGAGAAGGATGTCTAGGGACTTCATTCTACTTACACCTTTTAATCTCTCATTGTCTTCTATAGAAAACTCAATGTTTAATTCTTGTGCTAGTCTCTTCCATGCTAAATAATGATATTTAGCGGTATCAACTAATACGCCATCTAAATCGAATATAATTGCTTTAATGTTATGCATATAACTCTCTATGTTTTTCATATAGCTCTCCTTTAATTTTACTTTAACAACATCTATATTTATATAATAATATAAAATCATACATTTGTGAATGCGTTTGCACAAAATAATTAAATTTATTTTTTATGAACGTCTTTATTACTGTAATATGCATAAAGCATCGTACTACTCGGTTTTTTTTAAAATGTGGCACTAGTTGCATAAGTAATCTTGATTAATAGCAAAATTAATAATATAATAAGTTTATTATATTTTAATGAATTGGGAAGTGAAGTTAACATGTCAGTAACTATAAAAGATGTAGCGAAGATTGCAAATGTATCACCATCTACGGTTTCAAGAGTACTTGCAGATAATCCTAGAATTAGTGATGAAACAAAACAAAGAGTCTACAAAGCAATGAAAAAAATAGATTATCATCCTAACGCAATAGCTAGGAGCTTAGTTAGTAAAATAACAAAGACTATAGGCCTTATATTACCTAACACTGATGAAGATTTATTTGTTAATCCTTTTTTCATACAGATAATGAGAGGAATAAGTCATTATGCTCAGAAAAAAGGATATTATATTATGTATACTTACAGTAACAATGAAGATCAAGAAGTAGAGCAAATAGCAAGTTTGATAAATAGTAGGAGAGTTGACGGAATTATTTTGGCTGTAGCTCGAAAGGATGATAAATGTATTGCCTATCTTAAAGAAGTAGACTACCCTTTTGTAGTAATAGGAAAACCAGAAAATGCGGACGGGGTTTTATGGGTTGATAATGATAATTTTCATGCTATGTATAGTGTTGTTAATTATCTTATACAAAATGGTGAGAGAAAAATTGCTTTTATAGGTGGTTCACCTACACTTAATGTAACTATAAATAGATTAGAAGGTTACAAGAGAGCTATGGAAAATATCGGTGAGAAGTTGGATGAAAACATGGTTCAAGTAGCTGAATTTACAGAAAATAGTGGGTATGATGCTATGAAAAGAATTTTAAGTAAAGATAGCCCTACAGCTGTTGTTACAACTGATGATTTAATAGCTTTTGGTGCATCAAAAGCTATAAGTGAGGTGTCAAAGCATCATATTTCAATTATAGGCTTTAATAATACACCGATTGCGGAATTTCGAAATCCAACATTATCTTCAGTAGATATTAATTCTGAAGAATTAGGATATTATGCAGTTAAGTTATTAATAAACAAATTAGAAAATGAGAAGGAAGATATAAATAATTATATTATTGATACAAAATTAGTCGAAAGAGATTCAACCCAAAAGCTCTAGCTACCTAGAGCTTTTTTTATACCGTTTTTTAATAAAAAAACTTGATATTTACAGTATAAATGTTATAAGATAGATTATACTTTTATTATCGAATGCATCCGTTTGAATAAAGTTTATAATAATAAAAAGGGGGCTTTATTATGGCAAGTAACACAAATGTGTCTTTGAGGAACGTGGTTATGTACTGCGTATATGTCAGAAATCATGGAGTTAATGGAAATTTTAAAGATGTTGAAGAGGATTTAGAAAGAATTAAATGTTTAGGGACAGATATTATATGGTTTATGCCTATTCATCCTATTGGAACTAAAAATAGAAAAGGTAATCTTGGATGTCCTTATGCAATAAAAGATTATAGGGAAATAAACCCTGAGTACGGCACTTTAGAAGATTTTAAAAGATTACTTAATAAGATACATTCGCTAGGAATGAAAAGCATAATAGATGTAGTTTACAACCATACTTCGCCAGATTCTACTCTTGTAGAAAATCATAAATCTTTTTTTTATAAAAAGGCAGATGGAAACCTCGGAAACAAGGTAGGAGATTGGTCAGATATAGTGGATCTTGATTATAATAATAAAGATTTATGGGATTACCAAATTGAAACCTTAAAATATTGGATAACCCTTGGGGTAGATGGTTTTAGGTGTGATGTAGCTTCACTTGTACCATTAGGATTTTGGTTAAGTGCAAGAGAAGAGGTAGCAAAGATAAATAAAAATACAATATGGCTATCAGAGAGTGTAGATCCAAGCTTTTTACTTAGCATGAGAAAAAATGGTTTTGTAGGTCTATCTGACAGTGAAATATACCAGGCTTTTGATATAGCATATGATTATGATGTAAACAAAGAGTATTTAGGATATTTTAGTGGACAGAATTCATTAAAGGAATATATAGATAGAGTGTCCATTCAAGAGTCAATATATCCAGATAATTATGTTAAGTTAAGGTTTTTAGAGAATCATGATCAGCCTAGGGCTAAGAGCCTTATCCATGATGAAGAGACTTTAAAGATTTGGACAGGCTTTTTGTATTTCCAAAAGGGATGTACACTTTTATATGCAGGACAGGAGGCGCAAGCGGTTACCACACCAAGTCTTTTTGACACTGATAAGATTAACTGGGATGGAATAAAGGAAGATTTTGTAGAGTTATTGAAAACACTTGGAGTTATAAAGAAGAAAGAGATTATGGCAAAGGGTTATTATGAAATCTGCACCTGTGATGATAAAGATGTTATTTTAGCGTCTTATTTGATGAAAAATAAAAAGCTTATTGGAATATTTAATGTAGGGAAGGAGCAAGGCGAGATAAACTTAGACGTAGCTGATGGTGAATATATTAATATTATTGATGGTACATTGGTTGAAGTTATGCAAGGTAAATTAAGCCTAAAAAATAAAATTATAATTTTTGAAATACAGTTTGACAAGTAAAGAAATTAATAGTAAACTGATTTTAGGCAAACGGTTGCATAAGTTAATAAACGTTTTCAAAATAATCATTAAAAGATTTTAGAATTTCTAAATTATTTAGGGGGGTAAAGAAATGAAAAAGATTAAATCAATTTTGGCTATTGCAATGATATCAACAATGGTAGTAGGAACACTTGCGGGGTGTGGTAGTAAGGCAGCTGTTAAATCAACTCCGGCAGTAGATTCAAGTAAACCAGTAAGTTTAGCTTTTTGGGAACAGGATGATGCGACCGCACAAAAGACACTTGATAAATCAATTACTGATTTTCACACTGCAAACCCTACTATAACAGTAAAAAGAACACATTATGAGACTGAAGATTTAAGAAAGAATTTTTCAACGGCGTCATTAGGTACAACAGGACCAGATATTGTATTATCACCAAATGATAACCTTGGAGTATTTGTTCCAGGTAGTTTAGTACAACCTATTGATACTATTGTTGGAGCAGATTTTATGAAAACTTTAGATCAAAAAACATTAGAAGCTGGTAAGTTTACAGGAAAACAATATATGATTCCAGATAGAAATGGTAATGAAGTTTTAATTTCTTACAATAAAAAACTAGTTCCAACTCCACCTAAAACTTTTGAGGAATTAGAAGCAATGGGATTAAAACTTAAAAAAGAAGGTAAAGTTGATTATGGCTTAGTATTTAACGAAGTTGAACCATTTTTCTCAATTGGATTCTTAGGGGCTTTTGGTGGTAAGGTATTTGATGATGTTAATGCGACTTCACCTAAACCAACATTAAATACTCCAGCTGTTACTCAGTGGATGACTTTTATGAAAAAAATACACAGTGAGGGTCTAATTGCTAAAGAATCTGATGCAACAGTTGCTGATAACTTATTTAAAGGTGGAAAAGCTGCATTTATAATTAACGGACCATGGGGTTTTGCAGATTATAAAAAAGCTGGAATTGATTTAGGTATAATGTCAATTCCAACAATAAATGGTAAATCACCAGCACCTTATTCTGCTGTTAAAGGATATACAGTATCTGCAGGAGTAAAGGATGCAAATAAAATAGCTGCAGTTAAAAAATTCTTATTGTTTGTAAACTCAAAAGATGCACAGTTAAAGATGGTTGATGCACATCAACAACTTCCAACTAATCTTGAGGCTATAAAAGATGCTAAGATTACTGAAAACCCATTAATAGTAGGACAAAAAGATCAATTGTCTAAAGCAACACCAATGCCAAATATCACACAAATGAGAGCTATTTGGGATGCGATTAAACCAGTTCAGCAAGATGTATTGTCAGGAAAAACAAAACCTGAGGATGCAGGAGCAATTATGCAAAAGAAAGCTGAGGAAGGAATAAAAGCTTTAGGACTATAGAATGTATTTATAAAAGGGGAGAAATCCCCTTTTTATTTTAAAGAAAGGAGTCTTGACATGAATGGGACTGTTAAAAAATTAAAAAAGAAAAAAGGTAATGATGGTTTAGGTATAGGACAAGGTAAGATGACACCGTTCTTTTTTTTAGCACCAGCGGTTATAGTTTTAGTACTGGTTGTTGCTTATCCACTTATATATGAAATTATAATTTCATTTAAAAATGTAACTTTACTGAATTTAAAAAGTCAGATTTATCCTTGGATTGGTCTTGATAATTATAAAAATGTACTTGGAGAAAGCCTGTTTTATACTACATTAATAAGAACAATATTATGGACGGCTATTAATGTATTTTTTCATGTTGCATTTGGATTGTTTTTTGCAGTACTTTTAAATAGAAAATTACCAGGTAAAGCATTTATAAGAGTATTGCTAATTCTACCTTGGGCAATACCACAATATGTTGCTGCAATGACTTGGAAAGGTATGTTTAATGTTGAATACGGTTCTGTAAATATTATTTTAACACATATTTTTGGTAATGCGGCAGCTATTCCATGGTTATCAGTACCAAACTGGACATTTGTAGGTTGTATTATAACTAATATATGGCTTGGAATTCCTTTTATGATGATGATATCACTTGGTGGGCTTTCAAGTATTCCAGATGAATTATATGAAGCTGCAGATTTGGATGGGGCAACGGGTATTCAAAAGTTCAAAAGCATAACTTTACCACTTTTAAAACCAATACTCACTCCTGCTATAGTACTTGGAACAGTATGGACATTTAATATGGTTAATGTAATATACATAATTACGAGTGGCTCAGCTTCAGATGAGTCTCAGATTCTAATAACTATGGTGTTTAAGAGGGCGTTCCAATATTTCAGATATGGTCAATCAGCAGCACTCTCGGTAATTATATTCTTGATTTTATTAGCATTTAGTACCTTCTTTGTTAGAGCTCAAAAATCAGAAGATTAGAGGTGAAAGGCATGAAAAGTAATAAATTTAAAGAAAAGTTTGGCAAAGGAGATTCTCCTTTGAAAATAACACTAATATATGCAGTATTAATAATTGCATGTATATGCTCCGTATATCCAATCTTAACTATAGTAACAGTATCATTAAGACCGGCAGATGCATTATTTACAAAATCTTTAAGTATAATTCCAGCGAATGCAACATTTGATAACTTCAAGCAAGCGTTTATACAATATGATATGTTAAATTGGCTTATTCATAGTTTAATTGTTTCAGGTGTTGCTTGTATTTTTAGTGTAATGCTTTCAGTTACAGCTGGATATGCATTTTCTAGATTTAAATTTAGAGGTAAACAAATGGGATTATCTTTGCTATTAGTAACTCAGATGTTTCCATTAGCTATGACCTTGTTGCCTTTATATTTAATGGTAATTAAGTTAAATATGACAAATAGTTATATTGCATTGGCAGTAATATACGTATCTACATCAATTCCATTTAACATTTGGATGATGAAAGGATTCTATGATACCATTCCAAAATCACTTGAGGAGAGTGCTTTTGTAGATGGGGCTTCAGTATTTAGATCTTTTTATCAGATAATATTACCACTTGCAAAGCCATCTGTTGCATTAACAGCATTATTCTCATTTATGGGAGCTTGGTCAGAGTATATAGTTGCAAGTGTTATTATAAACGATGCGGGAAAATTAACGCTACCCGTTGGGCTTGTAAGTATGCAAGGACAATTCAATACTGCATGGGGTATATATTCTGCAGGAGCCTTAATTACAGCTGTACCTGTAATGATATTATTTATTTGTTTGTCTAAATACCTTGTTGGTGGGCTTACAGTAGGTAGTGTTAAAGGTTAGTATATAAATATTCAAAATATGTGAGCTAAAAGTATGGCATTTCTTTAATGTCAAAACTTTTAGCTTGTTTTTTTAATATTTTACATTTTTTAGTGTAAAGTCATAAGCAAGTGGTGTTATAATAAGCATAATCGATTATGTTACATTTAAAGTAAAACTAAGCAATAAGATGGAGTTTATCATAGGTTGATAATAAAAATTTTAATTAAGTAGGGAGTGATTATTTTGATTAAGCTTGTATTAATAAGACATGGTGAAAGTGTTTGGAACAAAGAAAATAGGTTTACTGGTTGGACAGATGTAGATTTATCAGAGAATGGATTAATTGAAGCAAGAAAGGCTGGCCAAATACTTAAGGCTAATGGGTATGTTTTTGATATCGCATATACTTCTGTATTAAAAAGGGCAATTAGAACACTTTGGATTGTTTTGCATGAGATGGATTTAATGTGGATTCCTGTATATAAGTCATGGAAACTAAATGAAAGACATTATGGAGCACTTCAAGGATTAAATAAGGCTGATACTGCCAAAAAATATGGAGATGAACAAGTTCATAAGTGGAGAAGATACGTAGATGTAAGACCACCAGAACTTTCGGTTACAGATGAAAGGTACCCTGGTTCGGAGCTTAAATATAAAGAATTAAGACAAGATGAAATTCCTGCAACTGAAAGTTTAGAGGATACTATAAAGAGGGTTATGGTAGAATGGTTTCAAGAGATAGTACCTCAAATAGAAATCGGTAAAAAGCTAATAATTTCTGCACATGGAAATACTCTAAGAGCTTTAGTGAAATATCTTGATAATATATCTAGCGATAATATAGTAAGTTTGAATATACCTACTGGAGTACCGCTAGTATATGAATTAGATGATAATCTAAAGCCAATTCGTCACTATTATTTAGGAATGGACGGCGAATTACCTGAAGAAAAAATATCTAAAAATTTATAAAATAACCACGATACCTCTTACCATTATTTTACTTTGAAAATAAGAGTTTTTTTGGTAAAATTAAAGGTATTATAATAACTTCATAGTATGGGAACTTTATTTTGGGAGTCACATGTTTTTGAAGATTAGACCAGCTAGTTAAAGTCAACTATTTATTTTAAAATTGTTTATAGTTATTT
>ERZ1463035.8-NODE-8-length-45994-cov-13.262674_pt1 | contig 45994 bp, 43 predicted proteins | sample MGYA00564486_ERZ1463035 | MGnify/ENA primary metagenome ERZ1463035 (study PRJEB39244, sample SAMEA3635149) | Helicobacter pylori | study: EMG produced TPA metagenomics assembly of PRJEB11511 data set (Assembly of a 5300-year-old Helicobacter pylori... | reverse complement strand
GAGATAGTACTGGTGACTGGAGTTCAGACGTGTGCTCTTCCGATCTAACTATATTTTTACCGATATCGTGAATGTCACCCCTAACTGTTGCAAGAACAATTGTGCCTTTGCTTATTTTTTTATCAGTACTTTCCATCATTCTTTCTTTAATTATCTGGAATGATTTTTTTACTGTTTCTGCAGATTGTAATAATTGAGGAAGAAATATTTCTCCACTTTCATATTTTTGACCTACAATATCAAGTGATGGTATTAAATAGGTATTCACAACTTCCATTTCAGTCATTGTTTTTAAAAGTTCTTTTGTTATTTTTGAAGCTTCTTCCTTCATACCATCAATAATTATGCTCTTTAAATCTTTATTTGCGACAATTTCTTTAGTTGCTGTATTTCCTTCAAAGGTTGAGTAACCATCTATATATTTTTTTGATGCTATGTCATTATTCCATAAAACGTTAAATGCATTAATTGTAGACATCATATCCTCAGATAGAGGATTGAGTATTGGAGCATCAAGTCCAGCAGTTAATGCAGCAGCGAGGAAGGTTCTGTTTAGTATTCCTCGACGAGGCAAACCAAAGGATACATTACTTACTCCAAGCGTGGTTTTAACACCTAGTGTGTTTTTAACAAGCTGAACTGCACGAATAGTTTCTTTAACCTCACTTTGTTGAGCAGAGGCAGTTAAAACAAGACAATCTATGATAATATCTGATTTATCTATTCCATATTCAGCCGCCCTTTTAACAATTTTCTTGGCTACTTTAAGTCTACCTTCAGCTGTTGAGGGAATGCCAGACTCATCAATGGTGAGGCCTATTACACAAGCTCCATATTTTTTAACTATTGGAAATACTGCGTCCATTGTTTCGTTTTTACCATTAACAGAATTTATTAGTGGTTTTCCATTATAAATTCGAACTGCTGCTTCAATTACATCAGGCCGTACACTATCAATTTGAAGAGGGAGATTAACAACGCTTTGTAGTTCTTTAATGACTTCAACCATAACTGCAAGTTCATCAATTTCAGGAAGTCCCACATTAACATCTAGTATATCTGCTCCAGCGTCTCTTTGATTTATACCTTCTTTAAGTATATAGTCTAGATTATTATTTTTTAATGCTTCTTTGAGCTTTTTTTTGCCTGTTGGATTTATTCGCTCACCAATAACTCTTATATCTTCCCCAAGTACTACTGTTAATGAAGGTGAACTAACTGCTGTAATTTTTTTAACGTTGCGTTTTACAGGTTTCAATTCTTTTAACATTTCATATATATCTTTTATGTGCTCACTCGTAGTTCCACAGCAACCACCGAATATTGTAACACCCATTTCTGCCATGATTTTTGCATACTCTGCAAATTCATGTGCATGAACATCATAAAATGCTTCTCCATTTTTAAGTTTAGGAAGACCTGCATTAGGTTGAACTATAACTGGGATGCTTGAGTACTTAAGTATTTCTGTAATTATTGGAAGCATCTCATTTGGACCTAGAGAGCAATTTACCCCAAGAGCGTCCACCCCAAGGCTTTGAATTATATTAACCATAGTTAGTGGGTCTGTACCTGTTAAGGTTCGTCCATTGCATTGATAAGACATTGTACATATTACTGGAAGACTACTATTTTCTTTTGCTGCAAGAATAGCTGCCTTAGCCTCATAAATATCTGACATTGTTTCAATAATGATTATATCCGCACCTTCTTTTGCACCAATTTTTATTTGCTCAGCAAAAGTGTCATAGGCATCACTAAATGACAAGGTTCCAAGTGGCTGCATCAATTGACCTATAGGTCCAATATCAAGTGCAACAAGTTTATCTTTAGCAGCATTTCTTGCTATTCTTACAGCACTTCCCACAATATCTTCAACGCTATATAATGTATTTTTAAGTTTATATCTATTTGCACCAAATGTATTAGTAGTTATTATATCACTACCTACATCTAGGTATTCTAAATGAATTTTTTCTATGATTTCTGGGTGCAATATATTATAACTTTCGGGTAATTCACCCCTTTTAATTCCATATTTTTGGAGCATTGTTCCCATAGCACCATCAAACAGTAAAAAATTATTAAAATTTATTTTTTTATTCACAACATCCACCATCCTTTCTGAATTCACAGCCTATGTTTTTGCAAACTTGACATCCAGTATGTTTTTTAGAACTTTTAATTTTGCTAAGGCCTATAAGTGCGGTTACCGATTTTCTTGGAAGCATTATACTATTTTCAGTAATTGATAGTCCTATTTTTTTATATGCATCTAATACATTTAGTATTTCGGATCCATTATCAATAGCAAAGTCTCCATAACCTGGGCTATATCTAGTTGTAATATATAGCTCCTCTTTTAATGCATTTTTCATAAATTTATCTTGCAACTCATCACATATATACTCTATAGCGGTACTTGCACAGGCATCCATAATTACACCTTTTGTGATATCAAATCTTGAGTAGTAAGCTAGTTTGCTGTCAATAGCAGTTCCAAGAGTCGCAGCCATAACGATGCACTTATCACAGTTTATTAAAAGATTTTTTATATCTTTATCTTTTAAAACTAAAGTGCTTCCTAATAGAAAAAGTTTATCATCTTTTCTTTCAATATCAAAGATTTCATATACAGAATTAGATTCGATTATACCAATTATTTCTTGAATACATTCATCAATTAAATTTATCATATTTGTATCTATTTTTTGGTTCTTATATCCCAAATATCTTAAAACCTCGTTTTTATCGATTTCCATAGGAGCCTCCACTTAGTTTTATACTAGAATAAGGTATAAATACAATAATTGCAAATATATTATTTATTAATTACATTTAATAGGGTTATGTTTGCATTGACATTTATACATACATGAGTTACAATAAAAAACAATAATTTAATAAATTTCTTATTTAGAGAGGTGGAGGGACTGGCCCTATGAAACCCGACAACCAACATTTATTTTGGATGTATTGGTGTCAATTCCTGCAGAACGTAGTTCTGAATAATAAGAAATCAGTTTTACCTATAGTAATATAGAAAACTGCTTTCTTACCCGAAGGCAGTTTTTTTAATGACATTTCAGAAGGAAAGTCGCCCACATCTATAAATGTAAGTTAACTACCTTAGTGGAAATAAAACTTCAGAAGGGGGATAACAATTGAGAATTGTTATCTACTCCAGAGAACTACGTAGGGGTAAATCTCCTTCTGAAGTCATTAATATTCAGCTCCGCCGGAGATGATTTAATAGAATTAAAAATAAAAAAAATTATTAGAAAATTTGAATAATTTTAAATAATGTCTACAAAAGGAATAAAAGGAGAGTGGAAATGAAATATATTGTAGTACTCGGTGATGGAATGGCGGATTACCCAATTAAGGAACTAGATAATAAAACACCTCTTCAATATGCAAAGACACCTGCTATGGACTATATGGCAAAGCACGGCATGCAAGGATTGGTTAAAACTGTTCCAAAGGGTATGCCTGCAGGAAGCGATACAGCAAATATGACTGTCTTTGGATATGATACAGCAGTGTATTATAGTGGACGTTCACCTTTTGAGGCAGCAAGTATGCGAATACCAATGTTAGATACAGATGTTACTTTTAGATGTAATTTAGTAACAGTGTCAGAGGATGAGCCATATGAGGAAAAGATTATGATTGATCATAGTTCAGATGAAATTACAACTGACGAGGCAAGGGTATTAATAAAAGATTTAGGTGAGTATTTAGGGACTGAGTCTATAAAGTTTTATTCAGGGATTAGTTATAGGCATTTAATAATATGGGACAAGGGGCCTTACTCATGGACACTTACACCACCTCACGATATATTAGGCCAAAAGGTAAAAGAATATATGCCTAAGGGGCCAGGTAGCGAAATATTCGATGTTATGACAAGAAAAAGCAATAAATTTTTATCAAATCACGATATAAACAAAAAGAGAGTTGCAAGAGGGCTTAAACCAGCTAATTCAATATGGATTTGGGGAGAAGGAAAAAAACCACTCCTATCTAGTTTTTATAAAAAATATAATTTAAAAGGGTCAGTAATTTCTGCTGTTGATTTAGTAAAAGGAATTGGCATGTGTGCAGGAATGGATATTATTGAGGTAGAAGGTGCTACCGGAAATATTAATACTAATTTTAAAGGTAAAGCAAAAGCTGCTATAGAAGAATTGAAAAAGGGCAATGATTTTGTTTATGTTCATATTGAGGCTCCTGATGAATGTGGTCATAGATGTGAAATACAAAATAAATACAAAGCTATAGAGTTTATAGATAACCAGATAGTACAGGTTATTAAAGATGAGATGGAGAAATTAGGTGAAGATTATAAAATGATAATACTTCCAGATCATCCAACTCCATTATCTCTTAGAACACATACAAGTGATCCTGTACCATTTTTAATATATCAGAGCAATGATGAAAAAGAAAGTGGAAATGACACTTATGATGAATTTACGGCGAAAGATACTGGTTTATATTTTCCACAAGGACATAAGTTAATGGATTATTTTATAAAAGGCGAAAAATAATAGATATTAATATAAAAATTGTGAATGTAGTTTATAAAATGTGAAATGGGAGGAATAATATTATGAATCAAATATATTATAAGAGTACTCGTGGAAATGAAAAACTAGTAAAATCAGCAGAAGCTATTGCAAGAGGGCTTAGCGAGGATGGTGGACTTTTTGTACCAACATTAATACCAAAACTTACTGCATCCCTTGAAGAATTAAAAGAAATGGATTATAAAAAATTAGCATTTACTATAATGAAGGAATTTTTAACTGATTATGATGAAAAAGATTTAATAGAGTCAATTGACAAGTCATATGATGAAAAATTTGATACAGAAGTTATTGCACCACTTGTAAAGCATGGAGAAACATATTTCCTTGAATTATATCATGGACCAACTTTAGCATTTAAGGATATGGCTTTATCAATCTTACCTTATTTATTAAAAAACGCGGTAAAAAAATTAAACATAAATAAAGAAATGATTATTCTTACAGCAACATCTGGCGATACAGGAAAAGCAGCACTTGAAGGTTTTGCAAATGTAGAGGGAACAAAGATAATAGTATTTTTCCCGCAAGAGGGTGTAAGCGAGATTCAAAAAAGACAGATGCTAACTCAAACTGGAGATAATACTTTTGTTATAGGAATTGAAGGGAATTTTGATGATGCTCAAAATGGAGTTAAGCAGATGCTCACAGATGACAGTCTTCTTGAAAAATTAGAATCTAACAATATGATGTTCTCTTCAGCAAATTCAATAAATATTGGAAGGTTAATACCTCAGGTGGTTTATTATTTTTATGCATATACTCAGCTCTGTAACAAGGGTGAAATAAAAGTAGGGGAAGAGATAAATTTCTGTGTTCCTACTGGAAATTTTGGAAACATATTAGCTGGATATTATGCAAAGAAAATGGGACTTCCAATTAAAAAGCTAATTTGTGCTTCAAATGAAAATAAAGTTTTATTTGATTTTATAAATATAGGTACATACGATAGGGTGCGTGATTTTGTAATTACAATGTCTCCTTCAATGGATATATTAATTTCAAGTAACCTTGAAAGACTTTTATATGCTATTAGTGGGGAAAATACATCTAAGATAAAAGATCTTATGGATAAGCTTAAAAAAGATGGTAAATATGAGATAGATGATAATATGAAAAAAGAGTTAAAAGACTTCTTCGGAGGATATGCGAGTGAAGAGGATACAGCAAAAGCAATAACTGCGGTTTATAAAGATACTAATTACGTAATTGATACTCATACTGCGGTTGCTTATTCTGTTTATAAAAAATATTTAGAAGAAACAAACGATACTACAAAGACAATTATAGTATCTACTGCAAGTCCATATAAATTTACGCCTGATGTTATGAAATCAATAGATTCAAAGTACTTTGGTTTAAATGATTTTAAATTAATAAAAGAACTTAGTAAATTAACAAAAGAAGATATTCCAGTGGGTATTAAGGATTTAGAAACAAGACCTATACTTCATAAAATTGTCTGTAAAAAGAATGAAATGCAAATGGAAATTGAAAAGATTCTTAATATTTAATGGCATTTCAAATGGTGATTTATATAAGGGTTTGGGAAAGGAGAATTAGACATGGAAAAGGTCAAAATAGCTATTTTAGGGTTTGGTAATGTAGGTACAGGTGTATGGAAAATATTACATGAGAATAAAAAAGAAATTATGAAACGTTCAAATTATGAAATAGAGGTAGCTAAAATACTTGTAAAAGACATAAATAAAAAGAGAGATATTAAAATAGCTCCTGGAATATTAACAGATAATATTGATGATATTATTAACGATGAGAGTATAAAGATTGTTGTTGAACTTATAGGTGGACGTAATGAGGCTAAGGATTATATGATACGTGCGATGAAAGCTAAAAAACATATTGTAACTGCTAATAAATTAGTAATTGCAAACTGGGGCAAGGAATTATTCAAAATAGCTGACGCAGAAAATGTATTATTTTGTTATGAAGCAAGCGTAGCTGGTGGAATACCGATAATACGTGAAATTAATGAGAGTCTTACAGCGAATAGGATTGAGCAGATAATAGGAATTATAAATGGGACAACTAATTATATATTAAGTAAAATGACTATAGATGGAAGTAGTTTCAATGAGGCATTAAAAGAGGCCCAAGATAAGGGTTATGCAGAAGCTGATCCAACTTCTGATGTTGATGGTTATGATGCCGTATATAAACTTGCTATAATGTCTTCATTAGCTTTTGGAACTGAAGTAGACCATGATTGTATATATAGAGAAGGGATAAGAAATATAAGTGCAGTAGACATAGAATATGCTAAAAAATTTGGTTATACTATAAAACTTTTAGCAATAGCTAAGGAGAGAGATAACAAGTTAGAGCTAAGAGTACATCCAACTCTAGTTCCGTCAACTCATCCTATGGCAAATGTAAATGATGCATATAATGCAATTATGATAAAAGGAAATGCAGTTGGAGAATTAATGCTGTACGGAAAAGGTGCAGGGGATCTGCCAACAGGGAGTGCCGTTGTTGGGGATATAATATCAATACTTAGAAATAATGTAAAGCCAGCTGAGATAAAAAAATTAGGTGGAGCCTTTGAGTTTAAACAAGTGAAAAAAGAACAGGAAAATGAATCTGAATTTTATATAAGACTCGATTTTAAAGATCAAGCGCGGGTTTTAGGAGACGCGGCCAATATATTTGGAGAAAACGATGTTAGTATTGTATCAATTACTCAAGATGTCGAGAGGGTTTACCATTCTTCACTTGCATTTATAACACATAAAAGTGCAGAAAAGAATATCAGAAATTCACTTAATAAAATAATACAATTAGATAGTGTAAACAATGTGGAAAGTATAATAAGAATAGAATCATTTAATTAGTTTTAACGAGATTTCAGAAGGAAAGTCTCCTACTTCTATAAGTTGAAGTCAAATACATTAGTAGAAATAAAACTTAAGTAGGAGTATAAATCTCCTTATGAAGTCGTTAATATGCAACTCCGCAGGAGATGATTTAACATATTGAGTAAAAAAATCCTCCTATAAATGATGCATACATCATTTATAGGAGGATTCTTGTAAATATGAGGTCTACTTAATTACCTATGGCTTCACCTTTTGAAGTTATTTTCAAATCGTATATTTCAGGTGATCTATTTCCTTTAAAAGTCACAGTGTTTTTAAGTTCTTTATAGCTTAATGTGCTTGACACAATATATAAAGGTCTATTTTTACTCTCATCAGAAATTCTTGCAATATATTGTCCCATAATAGCCATAAAGCAGAACATTAAGCCAAACATCATAAGGCTAATTGAAAGGATTAAACCTAAGTTTAATATAGCACTTTTATTGATCATAGAGGTTACGATAGTGCTAATTAATAAAACAGTTCCTATTAAGCCACTGAAGACGCCAAAGTATCCATCAATTACCAATGGCTTATAAGAAAATGAAGTTATTCCGTCAAATGCTAATGTAAACATCTTTTTAAGAGAATATTTTGTTTCGCCGGCAAATCTTTCTTTACGTACAAATTTTACAAATGTTTGTTTGTACCCAATCCAACTAACCAAACCTCTTATATATCTGTTCTTTTCTGGTAATGAATTAAGAGCATCACATACTTTTCTGTCAATAAGTCTAAAATCTCCAGTATCAACTGGAATATCTATAGTTGTCATGCTTTTTAGTAGTCTGTAGTATACACTAGATGTGAACTTTTTAAAAAAGGTTTCGCCAACCCTTTTGACCCTTTTCCCATAGACTACATCATAACCTTCTTTCCATTTTGATATCATGTCGAGTATTGCTTCAGGTGGGTCTTGAAGATCAGCATCTATTACTACAACAGCATCACCTATTGCCTGCTTCATTCCTGCAGTGATGGCAGCTTGATGTCCAAAATTTCTTGAAAAATTTATAAGTTTTATATTTTTGTCTATTCTGCATATGTTTTCGACTTTATTTCTTGTCGCATCATGACTACCATCATTAACAAATAGAATTTCATAATTTCCGTTTGCATTATCCATAACAGATTTTAATCTTTTATAACTCTCATCTATAACAAGTTCTTCATTATATAAAGGTACTACTACTGAATAAATAATCCCATTACTCATTGTTATCATTCCCTTCAAATTATATTTTTAAATTCGCTTTTAATGTTTCTCTATAATTAAAATTATAAGGGTAAATTGTAGAATCAGTATCAAATCAATATGTGAACTTTATGTGATAACTCAAATAAAAGGTTGCCGATAATAGGCAACCTTTTAAGGTAATAAAATTATTTATAAATTGTTAGGACTAAACAAAAATTGATTTTATTAAGCAGTTCTTAAAATAGATAATGTTCCAATAGGTCCAACTAAACCTGCAAGTACTATACTAACTGGGCCATTTGAATTGTTTACAAATCTAAAATTATCTCCTGCTGTTGCTTGATAAATTACATTAGAACCAGTTACTGTTGGATTTGTTACTGTAATAGATATACCAGCAATAAAGGTTGAAGGTGATTTTTGCAAATCAATTTCTATAGCAGTGGTTAAAGGATTTGGAGTAACAGACATCTTCCAGTCGATTGTATAAAGGCCTGTTTTATTAACTGTAAATATACCTGTTGTTGAATTGTAGCTTAAATCTGTACCTACAACATTTACAGTATCATAAATAATAGTGCCTCCAACTGGAATAGATATTTTATTTGTTGTTATAACACCATTTAAATACGAATTAAAACCAGGACCAGTAGCTCCAGTGGGGCCAGCAGGACCAGTAGGACCAGTAGGACCAGTAGGACCAGCGGGGCCAGCAGGACCAGTAGGTCCGGTAGCACCATTAGTGCCAGAAGGGCCAGCAGGGCCAGTGGCTCCGTTAGTTCCATTAGTTCCGTTAGTACCATTAGGGCCAGCGGGACCAGCAGGACCAGCAGGACCAGTTCGTCCAGTAGGACCGGTTGCTCCAGCGGGACCAGTAGGGCCAGTTCGTCCAGTAGGACCAGTTTCTCCAGCAGGACCAGTAGGGCCAGTTCGTCCAGTAGGTCCAATTGGACCAGTCGGGCCAGTTGGTCCAACTATACATTTTGGATGGCAAGGATCACAAGGATCGTGTTTTTTACAAGGATCATGTTTTTTACAAGAATCTTGTTTGTCATAACAATCGTTTTTGGGCGGAGTAAAATAGTCATAAGTTTCATCTGATTTATTTTTAATCAATATTAGACACCTTCCTTATTGATAATATTTTCTATATTTATTTAAAACGTTTTATTCTCTTTTATTAGTATGCTTGTACTTTTTTATATAAAGCTTGTACTTTCTATACATAGTATGCGGATACTTCGTTTTTGTGTTAAACAGAGATAGTAAGAATTTAATCAATTCAAAAAAATATAGATTAAATTATAATCTATATTTCTAAACGATGAAAGTAAAATAAATAAGTTTATAAGCTATCTAAATATATTTTATGATTATTCAATAATCTTTCATCATTAGGCGAAAGATTAATTGCAAGCTTTGAGAATTCTATCGCTTTATCTAGCATATTTAAATGGTAACAGCCTAAAGCTGCCAAATCATAAGGTGTATAGTCCCAAGCATTTGCATCGTTAGCAAAGTCAAATGATTTCTCTTTGATTTTTAATGCTTCATTGGCATAATAATAAACACTACACCAATCTTCCTCGCTGTATGCTAGTAAAGAGAGGTCTATATAAGGCTCTCTTGAGGAAATAGATTCACTTATTGCTTTATGGAACCATTTTTTAGCATTTATTATTTCAGCTTTTTCAAAATATGATTTTCCAATAAATCTCATGGAAGAGGATCTTTCATCTTCCCAAGTTGATGTTGGTAATGCTAAATACTCTTTTAAGGTTAAAATGCAATCATCCCAGCTATTAGCAAACATATACTCGCGACCAAGATAATACAAATTTCTACTATTGTTAGGATTTTCTTCCACGGCTAATTTTAATAATGGAAGATTTAAACTTCTATTTTTGTTAACATCAGGGTAATGGTTGTACACTAGTCCCTTAATATATACTTGATTTTCTTCACCTTCACCTATATATTCTAAGATTTCATGTGTTGGATATATCCATTTATAACCATGCCTTGAGTGAATTCTTGACCAAGTATATTGAACGGCGGGCGTACCATCAGCATTAATGCTCCAATTATATAGATATGATCCTCTTGTGGTTTCTTTTGTCCATGCATTTTCTAAATGCTCTCTCCAACCATCCTCAATTACATCATCAAGATCTGAAGATACACATATATCCATATATTCTGGAATAAATTTTAAACATTCATTTCTTGAGTAATCAAATCGAAAGGGGGTAGCATTTATAGAATAAACAACAGCACCTCTTTCTTTTAGCTTATTAATTGTATCATCAGTAGAGCCAGTATCTACAACTATAACAACATCAGCGTTACTAACATGATCCATAAAGCGGTCAACAAACTGTTCTTCATTTTTGCAGATTGCATATACGCAAATTTTATATTTACCTTTCATGTAAAAACCTCCTAATAAACAAGTATTTATGGCACAGTATATTATATGGTCAGAAATAATTATGGGTTACATAGAATTGCTCATAGTATAATAATGCAAATAAATAAGGAATATTATCAAAAAGAAAAAATAACCAACAATTTAATTTGTTGGTTATTTTTTAGATGCTTTATCTTTATTAAGCGTACACATCAAGTATGTTATCACTAGTAGAATTAGTAGATTTTGTAGAACTACTTTTTAAAAGGTTTAAACTACTATCGTTAGTTTTTGATGTTTGCTCCGTACTAGATGTTTGCTCTGTTTTTCCAGATTGCTTTTGAGCAATTTGTGATTCGATTTGCTGTATTTTAGCTTCAATAACTAAAGCTTTGGCCGTTTTTGTTTTTTCATCATCCTTGCTTGAACTAATAGCATTTATTTACCTAATATAGATTGTCTAAGTATACCGTAGATATGTGGCAATAATGTGGGAAAGCTGTGGCAATTGCAAACACAATGTGAACATAAGATTGTGGTATACATACTTTATTTATAATTTCCTTGCTCATTAACTAAATGAATTTTAAATGAGTAAATTAAATCGATTATAACTAGAAACAACACTACAGAAGCTGCAATTATAAAATTAGTTGATGCGTTATATAAAAATGGTAGATAACATACTAATGAAGCTAAAGGTATTATTATAGCTATATAAAATTTCTTTGGAAAAGAAAAGGCATATAGTAGTGAAATTATGTCTGCCATAAAGAAATACCTCTCATGCATATGTGGTAACAAAAATGGAATAATTATAGAAAATAATAGGGATAATTCTATAATATTATCATACTTAATAACTTTTATATATTTAATGCTTACATAAAAGATAATAAGAACAACCACAAGGGTAAATATAATTCCAATATTACTTATAAGGGTTGTATTGCTAAATAAATTGCTAGGAAACCATTGATATATTGAAGGTGCGTTAGAGGTTAGATTTTTATATTCACTGGATTGATTAATATAAATAAGCAAAATATCTTTTAATGGTCTGCCAACAATTAAACTGGGTATGCTTAGAAACAAATAGGATATGGGTAAAAGTAGTAGATGATATATTTTAATCCTATGTTTAAACAACAAAATACCGAATAATGGTAGTAAAAAGATTGCTTGGAGTTTAAAGGATACTGCAATGCCATAAAATATTAATGATGTGATTGGTTTTTCACGCAAAATATAATAGATAGAACCAATAACAAAGGAAGTAAATATTATATCGCATTGAGCCCATACAGATCCGTTAAATATAACTGTTGGGATAAAAAGTAGAAGTCCAAAAGCTAGATAGTTAGCTTTTTCATTTCTATATTTAATATTAACAATTTTCATAACGAAAAAAGCAGTCATTATTTCAAAAACAAAAGTTGTCATTTTTACATAAAACAACTTATTTATACTTGTGTATGTGCCTAGTGTTAATAAGTACATATATGGCGGGGTGTAATCACCCATTGAGTTTTTTAAAGAGCTAAAACCACCACCTGTTTTTATAGTATCAAACCAGCGGCTTACAAAGGCAGTATAGTCCTGACTTGCAAAAGGTAGGCCGTGAATTCTAACAATTAATGCAAGCCATATGATACATGCTAATATAATAAACTTTTTTAAAAATTCTTTATTCTTATCCATAAATCTCCTCCTGAGCTTAGTTTATTTATTTTTGAAATCTCCAGTTGGAGGATTTCCATTAGGTTTAGTACCACTTTTATTTTTAAAATTACCTTGAGGTCTTGTATCACCTTTTTTATTAAAATTACCTTGTTGCATTTTACCATTTACCATTTTAGAAGAACTGTTACTTGTTGCATGGCTTGCGGTATATTTGTATGCATATACAAAGGTTCCCATTATTCCTGAAAGAGTTATTATAAGTGTTAAGACTAATATTGATATGTTCTTTTTTATTTTCATCGATATACCCTCATCTTTCTTGCTCCTTTATATTTTTTTAATAAAAGCAGATTCTATATGTGGACATATAGAATCTGCTTTTAAATAAGGTTAATTGAGTTTAATATTATTTTGTTGTATCGACGCCTTTTAAATCATATAGTGCTTCAGAGTTTTGACCACCAAATTTTTGAGTCATTGCATTTTTAGTAGAAGTTGTTGTCTTAGTTGTAGTAGTTGCTGCTGGAATAGTAGTTGTAGTAGTATCTTTCCATTTACTTTCTGCAACAAGTGTGCCAACTTTTTTAGCCCATGTCATGACATCATTAGTTGAACCTTGACCGCCAACCATTACATATCTAACTTCTCCATTTTTAACTAGTGTTTTAAACTGAGCAAGTGTTATTGCTTTGTCAGTTCCAAAGAAGCCCCAAGTCATTACAGATTCGCCAGTTTTAATTATTATATCCGCCGCTGCACCACTTGTTGATGAAGTCACAAGAATATATTTTTCAGTTGTTTTATTAGCTTGTAAGAATTTTGTTAATTTCGCATAACTAGAATTATCTGAGCCGCCCATTGATCCACCCATGCTTGAATTTCCATTTTTAGAACTAGAAATTATACTTAGTCCTGCAGCTGGCATTGAGCCCATTGCACCAAATAAAGTAGTTACAGATAAAACTATAGGGGTTATTAGAAGTCCTATTAAAGCAGTGGCTACTAATATCTTTGAAAGCTTCAAATTATTATTTTTCTTTATTTTAATGATAATAAGTATTATTGAAGATGCAAAACATAAAACAGATAGAGATATCATTAAAATCTTAGTTATACTAGAGGTACTGTACATGTAAGATAAAATCAATAACTGAAGTGCTCCATCTACAATAAGTGTTACTGGTAAAATCCAAGATTTTAAGGTATTTTCAGTGTAAAGCTCCCACATAGAAACAATTCCAATTCCGGCAAGCGCTGCAATTGGTGGAGCAAGCATAGTTAAGTAATAAGGGTGAAATAAACCCGTTGTGAAACTGAAATATATAAATTCAGGTAACAACCACATTGACCATAATAGTAAATCCAATTTTCTATTGTTATTAAAAGCAAATTTGAATTTTTCCTTTAATGCTGCTGCGAGAATTCCGAAAACTGCAAGAGGAAATAACCAAATTATTTGAGTAGACAGACCGTTATTAGAAAACAATCTTGAAAAACTAGCTGGTTCGGTGCCACCAAAGCTACTATTACCTCCACCGCCGGATTTGCCGCCTTGTCCTTGACCGCCGCCACTTGGCATCCCACTAGGTCTAGTACCTGTAGGCGGTGTACCACCTTGCATTCCATCCTGAGAGGTTGCACTACTAGAAGCACTTTGCGTCGTAGATTTAACAGTAGAATTATTAGTTGTGTTTGTATTTGCTGTGGTGGTTGGTTTAAATTGACCTTTATTGGTACCCATACTGCCACCACTACCAGTAGTACTTCCAAGTCCAAGTCGTTCTAGTCCATTATGGCCAATTATAAGTTCCAGTTCTGAGTTATTTGTACTACTTCCAACATAAGGTCTGTTTGCAGCAGGTATTAAATCTACAACTATTGCCCATGAGAATGAAACAACAAGTAATACAAGTGTTCCGCAGATAAGATGAATTATTCTTTTTTTAAGAGAAATTGCACTTGATAAAAGGTAAACCAAGTATATAGCTGGAATAACCATATAAGCTTGAAGCATTTTTATGTTAAAACCAATACCCACAATAGCAAGTCCTATTAGAAGATATTTAAATTTACCTTTCTCGGCTGCTATAGAAATAACCCAACATGCAAGCAATAGAGTTAAAACAAGTAAGTTATCGCAAGTATTGTTTCTGCTTACTGCAACAAAAATTGGAGTTGTTGCAAGGAATAGCGCTGAGAGAAGACCGGCGGTACTTCCAAAAGATCTGTTAACAATTTTATATATTACCCAAACGGAGATCACTCCTGCAAGAGCCTGTGGAAGAACAATGCTCCATCCACTATATCCAAATATTTTAGCAGAAATAGCTTGAAGCCAAAAACCTAGAGGAGGTTTATCAATTGTTACAAAGCTTGCCGGGTCAAAAGATACGAAGAAGAAATTTTTCAAACTCATAGTCATACTTTTAACACCAGCAGCGTAATAGGAATTTGAGTACCCATTTATGCCTAGATTAGTAAAATTTAATATTGCGGATAATAATAATATTAATGACAGTAAAGATTTTTCTTTAGAAAGTTTTATTTTTTTCATTTAATTTGCCCCTTTTTAAAATGAGTTGGCCGTTTTAGGCCCAAACATAACTAGTTTGATTTTTTATTAAACTATACATTGAATGTTATTTATAAGTGCTCTACTTACTTCTCTATAAATAAGATTATAATCATAAAATGTATTAGTAGTATCAAATAATTATGTGAGCTTTATGTGATTGTAAAATACATAACAAAAGCGATCAACATTTATGTTGATCGCTCCTGTTTATAGAGGATATCTAATTGAAAAACTAACACCGACATCTCTGTTTGTAACTTCTATTTCTCCGTTATAATAATTTATAATTTTTTTGCAAATAGCAAGACCAAGACCAAATTTACCAGTCTTATCTTTATAGAAATTATCAAAAATGTGAGATAGATGTTCCTCAGGAATATGCGGACCATCATTATAAATCTCAACTACTGCAAATTTACCTTCCTTTTTTAATGTCACGTTAATTTTTTCTTTAGCATACCTAAGACTATTATCTAATATGTTTTCAATAGATACTTGAACTTTATCTGCATTTCCATTAATAGTAGCTTCCCCAATGTTTACATCCCATTGTATATTAGTATTTATTACCTCAAATCTATTTGTGATATGGTAAAGTAAACGGTGCATATTTATTTCAATATTTTCAAAGTTATTCTCTAAAACATAATCTAGTGTATTCAAATATAACATTTGTTTAACTTTCTTTTCGAGGCTAAGAGCCTCATCTTTTATTATCTGAGCGTTTTGCTCAACTGACTCAACGTATACACCGTCGATAATTGCCTCGGCATGACTCATAATAACCATAATTGGTGTTTTTAAATCGTGTGATATGCTTTGTAGAAACAGTTTTTCTTCTGCATCTCCACGTTTTAATTCCTTTTGCATCATATTCATAGAGTTTGCAAGCCTTCCAATCTCATCCTCATTTTTAACAGTGATAGGTTCTTCCCAATCTTTATGAGCTATTCTAATAGTATAATTTTCTAGTTCTTTAAGCGGTTTTGAAATGTAGTTCGCAACTAGTTTAGCACAAAGAAAACCAATAGCTATAAATAAAACACCTATCCCAAGAACCATATAAAGCAAGTTATTATCTTGTTTTTCAGGCATATAGGTTATTAAATATGATGTTCCAGAATCTCCATATTTAATGGAACTTATAAAGAAAATATACTTTATATTATCGTATGACTCTTTAAATTGTTTTTCATAAAGATTACCTGGCGTAATAAAACTTGCCATCCATATTTTAATGTTATTTTCATTAATTCTAAAAGGTGAGTTAATATTACTCTGCACATTTGGTGGTAAACCGTGTGCTTTATTTATATTTATAATTTCAGCCTTATTATTTGCATCTACATTTAAGATATAATAATCGCTGCCCCTTAAATTACCTATCTCGTCCAATCTATTAGGCTGGGTAAAATTTTTAGTTGTTAATGAATAGTCATGAGACAATTTTAAATCTTTAGTTTTAGCCTTTTCAGTTATATTTTTAAAAGCAACAAGATAGAAAAACGAAATACTGAAAATTATTATAAGTATTATTGCTGTAAATGTTGTCCATATACGCATAGTAAGTGATTTGTATTTATATTTGAATATATTCATGATTTATACACTAACTTATAGCCATATCCATACACTGTCTCTATTGTGAATTTATCTATTTTTTTTCTAAGGCGTCTTATAACATCATCAACAACTCTATCCGAGCCAAAGTAATCATCGCCCCATACAGTATCTAATATCTGTTCTCTAGATACCAAATTATTTTTATTTTCAATAAAATAATAAAGTAGTTCGAATTCTTTTTTAGTTAAAATAACCTCATCGCTTCCTATGAAAACTGTTCTTTGTTTTTTGCTAATTCTATATCCACCCATATTTAGGTCATCATTTATTGAGGAAACATCTGATTTAGTTGAACCAGAAATTCTCTCCAAAAGCTTATTAGTTCTAATAACAAGCTCTCTAGGTAAAAAAGGTTTTGATAAATAATCATCACTACCAAGTTCAAGTCCAACTACACGATCAAGCTCTTCATTTCTTGCAGACATGAAAATAACAGGAGTGTTTTTATTAAAAGCTTTAACTGCCTTAATAATTTCATAACCATCAATATCTGGGAGCATTATGTCCAGTATCCAAAGATCTGGCATATCCTCAATTCTTTCTATAGCTGCATTACCAGTAGAAAAAGTAGTCACGTCGTAACCCTCACGTTCTAAGTATTTTTCAAGCAAAAGATTTAAACTTATTTCATCTTCAACAAGATATATTTTTTTTGCCAAGTGAATCACCTCACGAATTTTTAATCACTAAGTCATAAAATTTACAAAAAAGATTAAGTACACAATATAATACCTTATAGTTTACATTTTATCATACAATTCTCAAAACATTTCTAATTATTTATGTAAAGATTATGTGTTTATGAACTAACAAACTAAATTTTGATTTTAGATAGTTCAAAATATAAAGTTGTTTTATGATTAGACATGTTAATTTGCATGGCTACAGAGTATAATAGAAGTTATTCGGTTAATAGGGGGATGAAAATGTATGATAGAAGTAAATAAGCCAGTAACTAATCCAGAATTAGTTGAGAGTATGAATAAATTTATAAATGAAAAAAATGCAGATAACGAACTTAATATTATTGAAAAAATAAATAAATCACTTTTAATGACACCAGTAATAATAAATGCTGAGGTAGAAAATGGTTTGATTTCAGAAGGAACAACAGTTAGTTTTAAAACTATAACTAATACAAATAACGAATCTTACATAGTTACATTTACAGATCATGATGAATTAAGCAAATGGGCAAAAGGTAAGGAGCAGACACTAGCATATACATATGAGGATTTGAATAACATTGTTTTAGAAAATATAAATATGATAAAGGGGTTTGTTATAAATCCATATAATCAAATATTTGTTATTACACCTGAGGTAATGTCGTACTTTTCTCAAAGAAAATCTGAGATAGTTGTAAAAGAAGATACTAAAATTATGTTAGGGCAGCCAGCTGAGTATCCTAATGAATTAGTAAATGCCATGTCGAAGTTTTTTGAAAGTCAAAGTGAAGTAAAAAGTGCTTATTTATTTTTAGCTCGAACCCAAGGTGACTCAAAATCTAATCTTTTGTTTGTAATTGATTTTGATGGGAAAAAAGATTTATTGTTTCCTAAAATAGCATCTAAGATGAAAGGACAGTTAGGTAAAGGAGAGTATTTTGATATGATTTCAATGGAGAGTTCTCTTGGAACAAGTGCAGTAAAGGATTCTACACCATTTTATACAAAGAAAATTAAAAAACTCTTTTAAAATCATTTTAATTAAAAGATCGGATGTGTATTTAAATTGATTACAGATATGACAAAAGGAAATATACCAAAACATTTAGTTGGGTTTGCAATACCGTTAATACTTGGAAACCTTTTTCAACTTAGTTATAATGCAGCAGACTCTATAATAGTGGGTCGTTATGTTGGTACTAATGCATTAGCGGCAGTGGGTACTGCTAATCCTATTATGAACATTGCAATGTTTTTTATTATAGGGATTTGTATGGGGGCTTCCGTTTTAATGAGCGAATTTTTTGGACAAGGTGATAAAAAAAAGCTTAAACGCGAAATATCTACAACTTTTATAGCTGGTTTTATTTTTACTGTAATTATTATAATAACTTGCATTGTTTTGACCAGGCCAATTCTTTTAATGATAAATACTCCAATTGAAATATTAGGAGATGCAACAAGTTACCTAAGAATAATATTTTGTGGTTTAGTTTTTACATTCTTATACAATGTTTATGCTGCTACTCTTCGTAGTATGGGAGATTCAAAAACACCGTTATTATTCTTAATAATATCTTCAGTTTTAAATGTAGTCATGGATATTGTTTTTGTAGTGTATTTGCATATGGGGGTTAATGGAGCAGCAATAGCAACGGTTACTGCAGAAGTGATTGCGAGCATTCTTTGTATTACATATGCATGCGTAAAATTTCCGATACTTAGGTTTTCAAGAAAAGAACTTATTATAGATAGAAGTTTACTTAAAATCACAATTAACTATAGTTGGGTTACAGCTATGCAACAGACATGTCTTTATGTTGGAAAAGTATTTGTTCAGGGGGCAGTTAATCCGCTAGGTGTAGAATCTATCGCTACATTTAATGCTGTAAATCGTGTAGATGATTTTGCTTTTGCACCAGAACAGAGTATTAGTAATGGAATGACTACCTTTCTCGCACAAAATAGGGGAGCTAAAAAAAATGAACGTATAAAGCAAGGCTTTTGGTATGGAATGAAGATTGAGTCTTTATATTGGCTTTTGCTTCTAGTGGTAATATACTTCGGAGCACCACATATAATGAATTTATTTGTTCCCGAAAAAAATTCAAAAGTTGTAGAACTTGGAGTAACGTATCTTGAAATGATGGCATTTTTCTATTTGCTTCCAAGTTGGACAAATGGGATACAAGGATATTTTAGGGGTATGGGTGATTTAAAGGTTACATTAAGGTCAACATTTATACAAATGGTTGGTAGAGTATCATTTACATACTTATTGGCACCTAAATATGGTATTGTAGGAGTTGCACTAGCTTGCCTTGCTGGATGGATTATTATGCTAGCTTATGAGGTTCCACTTTGCATTAAGCACAGAAAAACTTATAGATGTTAATAGTATATTAGATTTATGTACCTTATAAAAACACATAAAAAAAATATAATATTGACACTTCATTGACATTACATATAGCCATAATATAAAATAAAAAGGTAGATTAGTAAACAGGTATTAGAATTTAAGGGAGGAAAAGATGGTAGAAAGTTTAATTAACATGGTAATTTTAGTTATGGATAAAGTGGGGTATTTAGGGGTTTTTACATTTATGGCTCTTGAAAGCGCATGTATTCCAATACCTAGTGAGGCTATACTTCCATTTGGAGGCTATTTAAGCTATACAGGAAGGCTAAGCATAATTCCAACAATAATTTTAGGAACACTTGGAGGAACCTTTGGTTCAATCTTAGCTTATTATCTAGGAAAATTAGGTGGAAGACCTCTAGTTGAGAAATATGCATCTTTTTTGCATTTATCAAAATCAAGTTTAGATAAAAGTGATCTATATTTTAAAAAATATGGAGAAAAAATTGTATTTTATTCAAGGCTACTTCCTATAGTAAGAACTTTTATTTCACTTCCAGCAGGGATAAGTAATATGGATTTTAAAAAGTTTACAGTGTATACTTTTTTTGGTTCATTAATTTGGAGCACTTTACTTGGGCTTACGGGTTATTACATGGGGGAGAATTGGGTTATAATTAGGCCGTGGTTCCATTATGCAGATATTCTTGTGGTAGTCGTAATAGTAGGACTTATAGGATACAAATTAATTACAATAAAAAGAGTGAAAAAATCTTAAATTAAAGGTTATAAAAAAATATTATGACTTAAAACATTTAAATATAAGTATCTAACAAAGTTGACTTATATAAAAATGTTTTAAGTTATTTTTATATCTTTTTTTGATCTTTAACAATGGAAGAGTCTGAAATATTAATCTCACCTTTATACTCTATGAGACCAACATTACAACCTGTACCTATTGTAATATTATTTCCTCTGACTATATTAACATTTGTGTTTTGAAGATAGATATCATCTCCTTCTATTAAATCTGTAGTTAACTCAGCTCTGGTATTAAAAATTTTGTCAATTGCTTTTCTAAATATAGAGTTGTCTATATGATGAACTCTTATGTCAATATGTTCGCCTCCAATTTCTTTAACAAAACAGTTACCACCAAGTCTAATAGTTACTTGTCCTGCATTTAATAATTCTTGTATTTTAAAACCACCATTAGCATTAAAACATTCTGCTTCACAATTTTTACCTATATTTATTGAGCCAGATATACTAACTTCTTGTGCATATAGGTTGCCGTCGATATGAGTTGACCCGCTTATGCTTATGTTTTCACTCTTAAGATTGCCTATGACATGAGTTGATCCACTTATCTTAATATCTTTTACTTCTACATTACCTTCAATTTTTGAAGAACCACTAATTTTTATAGTTTCTGCTTTTAGGTTACCTATAACTTTCGAGGAACCACTAGTTTTAAAGTAAACACAGTCTAAATTACCATTGATTTTCCCAGATCCGCTTATAAATACATTATTATATTTTCCTCCACCTGAGCTTCCTGACCCTGACATTTTTAAATCATTATTCATATTTTCCATGTTAAATTCCTCCATAAATTTATTGATGAATTATTGCATTTTAATTTTAAGTTCTTCAATGCACAATGAAATATTAAGTCTTAACATTATTTTTGAATGCTTGTCTATATAAATTTCATTTGGTCTTGTTATTAAAAAACATAAACTGATTCCAAATTTGCTTATAAAAATCACCTCGCAATTTTTTCCATCTAATAAAATATAATTTTCTTCTAAAGTTTCTAGCATAAGTTTACTTTCATCTATTGATATATTTTCGGATATTAGACTTTTTTCTAATAATAAAACATATAATATTTTTTGAAAAGAAAATGTTTTTATTTCTCCATAAATATTTTTATACGTTTTTAATGTTTGATCCGTAACAATATTCTTAGTTAATAAATCTTTTTCACTTAAAAATACATCTGCTAATTGAGGTGAAAACATTTGTGCCAGGTCATCTAAGGATATGTCATCTTTCATATTTAAAATTTTTTCTATCCGATCTAATATTTTCAGTCTTGGAAAGTAGGTTTCTTGACCAGTATAGCTGGACTTTTTTATAAACCATTCTTCAGGTATGAGGTTCTTTCTTTTCCATCTATATAACTGTCCATAGGAAACATTAGTGACTTCGAGCAATTCTTTTTTTGTTATTAAATCCTCGTCCATATTTGATCTCCTTTTGTAATTAGTAATTATATATAAGACTATTTTTTCTAATATATGTAGTGTAACATAACATTGTTACGTTGTAAATAAAAACATATTATGTTTTTATACAATTATTTATTTAATAGTATCCCTATTTAATAAATTTTAATGTAAAATAGATATAAAGTTAATTATAATACATACTAAAATTTAATATGAAGGAGTTACAGATGAAAAAGTTATTTAAAAACTATAAATCAACAATTATTCTTTTAGGTTCGGTTATTCTTGGAGGTATTATAGGCGTCGTAGTGGGCCCAAAATCTTCAGTATTAGAACCTTTTGGAAAATTATTTATAAATCTAATGTTTATGATTTTAGTTCCATTAGTATTTTTTAGTGTTTCCTCTGCTATGGCAAATATTAGTGGAATGAAAAGACTAGGTAAAATTATGGGAAGCATAATGTTGGTATTTTTATCTACAGCACTTATTGCGGCTATTATTGGAACCATAGGTGCCCTTATTATGAAACCAACTAGTGGGCTTCATATAGATATGTTTAAAAGTTTAATGAAGACTGCTGTAGGAACGCAAACTAGCGAGAAAGTTTCATTTTTAGATCAACTTGTGAATACATTCACTGTTTCGGATTTTGTTGATTTACTTTCAAGAAAGAATATGCTACAACTTGTTGTATTTTCAATTATTTTTGGTATATCTGTTTCTATGTCTGGAGAAAAAGCAAAACCACTTGCGCATTTACTTGAGGCAGGTTCAGTTACAATGATGAAAGTTGTTAAAATTATTATGTATTATGCCCCTATTGGTCTTGGTTGTTATTTTGCTTCAATGGTTGGCCAACTTGGGGGTCAGATTCTAAATGGATATTTAAAAATATTTATATTATATTTAATCCTTTCTGTAGTTTATTATTTTGGATTTTTCAGTTTATATGCATTTGTTGCTGCTGGGAAAAATGGGTTAAAAACATTTTGGAAAAATGCTGTTACACCTTCAGTTACGGCTTTAGCTACTTGTTCAAGTGCTGCGTGTATACCAGCTAATTTAGAAACTGTTAAAAAGATCGGTGTTCCATATGATATAGCAGAAACAGTAATTCCACTTGGTGCAAACATGCATAAGGATGGATCGGTTTTTGGTGGTGTTATGAAAATTACACTTTTACTGGGTTTGTTTGGTAAGGATATGACTAGTGTTAGCTCAATACTTGGCATTATAGGTGTTTCGCTATTAGTGGGGGCAGTTATGGGAGCTATTCCTAGTGGTGGAATGATTGGTGAAATGTTAATACTAAGTGTATATGGTTTTCCACCAGAGGTTCTTCCCATTATTGCAGTTATTAGTGTAATTATAGATGCACCAGCAACATTACTTAACTCTACTGGAAACACAGTATGTTCTATGCTTGTTACTAGACTTGTAGAAGGTAAAAACTGGTTGAAACATGATAAAGAAGTTACTAGCGAAACGAGTATGTAAATAATTAAAAAAGAGATCTCCTTATGAAATATAATTTCATAAGGAGATCTCTTTTTTAATTATCTTCAATTTTACAAATTGGTAATAGTGTTGGAGGAGTTAAGGCTATAATAACTTTAGCTGGAGTATCATCAATATTTTGACAAAGATGAGGGTAAGTGCTATCTAGGTGAATACTATCTCCTACTTCTAGGGTAGATGTGAAATCACCCTGCGTTATTTTAACTTTCCCTAGTAGTACAGTAATAAATTCTTCACCATCATGGGTATGAGTGCTATTACCTGCTTGATAACCTGAGGGAAGGTCAACCATTAATACTTGTAATTGACGACCAAAAGCTGCTGACAATACTTCTATTTCTGGTCCTTCTGATAATTTTATTTTTGGTCTATTATCTTTCCTAACTAGTTCTGGTTTAAATAATTGATCTTCTAGAAAATTTTTTATTGGAATTTTGAGTGCTGAGGAGATTTTTTTAAGACTTTCGAGTGAAAGAGAGACTTTATCATTTTCAACTTGACTGATAAATCCACAGGATAATCCAGTGTCCTCAGCTAATTTGGAAATATTCATATTTATTTGTTGCCTGTAATTTTTAATTTTATTTCCGATAGACATTATATAACACTCCTTAAACAGTTTAGTGATACAAAACATTATTTACTATTACTAAAAAAATATTGACACAGATAAGAATGTTTGATAATATTAAATAAATGTTAGTAGTACTAATATATTATTATCTACAACAAAAAGCAAGGGAATGAAATATATTTAATATAAATAATTTTAGCAAAGCTGAAATAATGACTTAATAAGTGCTAATAATTATATTAATAGATGAAATTATTAATATCAGGAGGTTTTTATATGAGTATTTATGGAGTAACTAAAGGTACAAAATTCGAAGGGCAAATAGATAAAAATGGAAAAGGCGAAGAAAAGGGTGCTGGAATGTACGCGGGGCTTGCATATCTCGCTAAGGAAAGAGGACTTGATGAGATATCAGAAATCCTTCTAAAAATTGCTGCAGATGAAATGCGTCATGCTGGTATATATGCAGTTCTAAATGGCCACACCAACGAAGATATTTTAGGGTTTTTAAAAAAGATTGCACCAGCCGAGAGTAATGCTTTTGAAAGCTTAAATCAATTTGCAAGTCAGATGCGTGGAATTGGACTTGAAGACGCTGCAAAGCAAATAGATGTAATTGCAGAGGATGAACGACGACATGGGGAGTTACTTGCAAAGTTAGTTAAGGAATCGGCAAAATAAAATGTATTTAATTAAATTTAAATAAATAAATAAATAAATAAATAAATTAGTAAAGAGAGGTAAAAATTATGAATGAAATATTAAAATTTATTACTGATGCTAAAGTATTTTATCTAGCAACTGTTGAGGGTGATAAACCAAGATTACGTCCATTTGGATTTGCTATGGAACATGAAGGCAAAATCTATTTTTGTACAAGCAATCAAAAGGATGTATATAAACAATTAGTTACAAATCCATATTTTGAAATATGTACTATGTCTGATAAAGGTCAATGGATAAGACTACAAGGTAAGGCAGTATTTGATAAAAATTTGGAAGCAAAAGCTAAAGTGTTTAAAGTTATGCCTGATCTTCTAAAAATGTACAAAACTCCAGAAAATCCTATTTTCGAAGTCTTTTATGTAGCAGAAGGAACAGCAACATTGTATTCATTCTCAGATGCTCCAAGAGTAATTACATTATAATAAAAAATCTAGGCGTACTTAAGTCCACAACATTTATGTTATGGACTTAAGTACGCCTATTATTTTGCCCATTTCTAAGTAGGAGGTAGATATTATATGCTTTATATACTTTCTAATTTATGAGATAATAGACTCTAAGCATAAAAGTTATCAATAGAATAGTAAATGGTAAGGAAAATATATTTCTTAGGAGGGGTTCTTTTGAAACTTACTAGAGAATTTTATGCTAGAGATACTTTGAAGGTTGCGAGGGAACTTCTTGGAAAAGTGCTTGTACATAAAATTAATGGAGTAAAATTTAGGGGAAAGATAGTTGAAACAGAAGCATATATTGGGTCAATAGATAAGGCTTGCCACGCTTATGGAGGAAAACATACACCCAGGGTTGAAACTTTATATGGTGAGCCTGGTATAGCATATGTATATTTTATTTATGGAATGTATCATTGCTTTAATGTAATAACAAAAGAAAAAGGCTTTCCAGAAGGGGTTTTAATAAGAGCAATTGAGCCAATAGATGGCATTAATGAAATGGCAAAGTTAAGATTTAAGAAAGATTATAATGAATTAACTAAAGCTCAAATCAAAAACTTAACAACTGGTCCATCTAAGTTGTGTATAGCTATGAATATAAATAAAGAAAATAACGAGCAAGATTTGTGTACAAGTGGATTATATATTGAAGAATTAGTGGATAAAGAAGAAATACAAATTATAGAAGCTAAAAGAATTGGTATTAATTATGCACAGGAAGCAGCAGACTTTTTATGGAGATTTTACATAAAAGACAATATATGTGTATCTGTTAAATAGAGGGGTTTATTGTATAATAAGAATGTATGGAAGTAACATAAATAATATATAACAAGGTTGGTGAGTTATTATAAGCTAGAAAAGAATAACTTTACTCCAAATCAATTATTTTTTTGCTATAGCAAAATACCTTAACTTTACAGAAGATGCAAAGTCTTTGTACGTTTCACAACCTTCTTTGAGTAAGCAAACTACTATTTTAGAAAGTGAAATAGGTGTTCAACTTTTTTATAGAACAAAACGAGATGTTCGGTTAACACCGGCTGGTGTTATTCTTTTTAAGGAATTGAGTGGTGTATCTGAGCGTATTGAAAAAGCTATTGAAAGTGCTGTAGAAAAAATGGGTTTACGCCTAACATTGTTAAACAACTTCCTAATATAGAGTCTTTACTTTTATATGTGGAGTATGGGCTTGGAATTTCACTGGTTGCTAGTAATATTAGAATGCATAATAATGAGAATTTTAAATTTTTTAAATTAAAAGATGATTTTATAAGCGTAGTTATGGCTTGGAAAAAAGAAAATATGAATCCGGTAGTTACATTATTTACCAATGATGTTTTGAATAAAGTAAAAATATAAAAAATTATTAATATTATTAATATAAGAAAAGTATGGCGAAGGCTGTGCTTTTCTTATTTTTTGAGAAAAACATATGTACTAGTTATAACATAAAAGAATAAGAGTAATTCTAATTGGGTATTTTTTTATTAATCTATACTTTGTTAATATATATACAAGGAAATTTGATTCATCATATCATGAGGTTGAAAATGAGTATTGTGTTATTCCAAATGGAGCGGCTTATGTTGCTGTTAACAACAAATTTCCAGGCGTAACTGTTGAAATGATAAATTGGTGGTTTGCATGGCATGCACTTGAGGACATGAGGTACATGCTTTGATTTAAAAAAGGCCATTATGGGATATCGATTAGCGATGAAGATAGAGCAATAATACTAGAACCTGCTACACCCATAATTAAGAAGTTTCAGGGACGTACACACTATGTTATAGAAGATGCTGGTGGTGGCCCTGAGAATATACAAATTTCATTTTTAACTCCAAAGGAATTGTGTTTTGATATGAATAGATTTAAGTCACCAGCAGAAGTTGAAGAAATGAGTATTCCGCTAATTAATAAAACTATTCAGGATTATGCAGATGCAGCGGGAAGATGTAAAGATAGCGGATTTAAAATGGTAATGATTCATGGAGCACATGGTATGCTACCAAGTCAATTTTTATCACCATATGTAAATAAACGTGTTGAAAGATACGGCGGAAGTTTTGAAAACAGAGCAAGGTTTTGTATAGAATTATTAGAGGCAGTACGTAGCAGATCCAGAGTTTATGAGAAAAGCGGCTCTAGGAAAAGAAGAAGATATACGTCCATGTGTGCGTTGTAACATATGTTGCGGACGTTCTGCCTTCTTTAAAAAGACTCTTTGCGCAGTTAATCCAACGAATGGACGTGAAACAGAATATCTTGGTGGAATATTTAAAAAGGCTGAAACTCCGAAAAAAGTTGTAATAATTGGTGGTGGACCAGCAGGAATGCAAGCTGCACTTACTGCAATGCAAAGGGGCCATGATGTAACGATTTATGAAAAAGAAGATAAATTAGGTGGAACTTTAAATCATGCGACAGACCTTGAATTTAAAAAGATCTTAAAAATTTCTTAGAGTGGATTGTTTCCCAAACTTTAAAATGTGGAGGTAAAATTGTTTTAAACACAGAAGTAACCGTAGAAACTATAAAAGAAAACAAGCCAGATGCATTAATTATTGCAGTAGGTGCCTCGCCTTTTATATCAAATGTTCCTGCAGTACAAATGAGTCACGTGCATTGGGCTGGAGATGTAGATTGCAAAAGAGTAAAAGTTGGTGAAACAACAAAAGATGGAATATTTACGCTTATGTACACGCCTTGCTTTGGGGCATGTGATATATCACCAGTATTTAGAATTGATGAAAACGTTGTGGAAAATTTGAATAATGAAAAAATAAAAAATATTATTCAGAGTTATAGGATGGTATAACTTGAAATATACAAAATGTTTTATTCAAAGTGAAAGGAAGGGTTGATAGTATGAAAAAGGCAGTAAAAATAATATCTAGACAATTTAATTATAGTAATCCAGACGAGGGAGAACCATGCACTTTTAAGGATCGTGTTTTACTCGAGTATGAACCATTTAAAGTTTTAGAAGGCATGATTATTACAGCTTTTGCTATAGATGCAGATATAGATGCAAATATAGGATATGTATATATTAGAGAGGAATATCCAAAACTTCAAAGAAGAATGAATAATGTAATTGAACTCGCGAAAATAGCAGATCTTCTTGGAGATAACATTTTAGGTAGAGGGTTTAATTTCAAATAAAGGTTGTTTCTGGTGGTGGTTTATACGTTTGTGGAGAAGGATCTGTTCTAGCTGAATCCATAGAAGGAAGAAGTGGCACACCTAGGATAAAACCACCTTATATTAAACAAAAGGGGGTATTTTCATTACCTACTTGTATCAATAATGTGGAAACTTTAGCTATAATTCAAACTCTATTTTCAAAAGATGCAGAGGATTATTTAAATAATGGAACACCAGAGAGTATATGAATTAAGGGAAGACATTATGATATGCTCCCCTTATAGGTTCTATTATTGTAAATGTTAGTTATATATATATTAAAGCAAAGGAAATTATATTTTGAATTTTATTCTATATTAATGTGAGTGCTCATTTTAATCTAATATTCTATTTAATATTTAAGTTAATACCTGAAAATATCCAATAGGATGTTTGCAGACTGGGCATATTTTTGGAGCATCTGTTCCTTCATAAATATAACCACAGTTGTTACATATCCATTTAACTGGTGTCTCACTGTGATATATTGTATTGGTTTCTAAACTGGTTAATAGTGACCTAAATTTTTCATCATGATGTTTTTCTACTTCGGCTACTTTTCTAAATGCAAGAGCAATCTCTGTAAAGCCTTCTTTCTCTGCAACTGTTGCAAAACTTGGATAAATTGCTGTCCACTCTTCATGTTCTCCATTTGCTGCCGATAATAAATTTGCTTTAGTGTCTCCAAGTCCAACAGGATAACCAGCAGTAATGTCTACTGATTCACCATTTAATTCTTGATTTAAAAGCTTAAAAAACCTTTTAGCATGAGCTAATTCATTACCTGCGGTTTGTGTAAATATATTAGATATTTGTATGTATCCTTCTTTTTTTGCAACGGATGCATAATATGTATACCTATTCCTAGCTTGTGATTCTCCAGCAAAACCGCGCATAAGATTTTCAGCTGTATTTGTTCCCTTTAACATTGTCATGTGATGCCTCCTTGTTTTTATCTGTTGAGAAAATAGCCATATTAAATAGTATTACCACAATAACATATTTTATTTTGAAAAAGAATATTTTCTTATTCATAATTTATAATTTTATGCGAAAGGATATTTTTTTAAATAATATGAATTAAGGGAAGCCATTATTTTATGGCTTCCCTTGTAGGTTCTATTATTGTAAACGTTAGTTATATATATTAAAGCAAAGGGGGCTCTGCTTTAACGTCTACTCTATATTTACATAATAGTATAGATTTGTGTCATTTTGGTGACAAATATGTGTAATATTTATTAAGTTTGACATAAGTATGGACATGCTTTATTAATAAAGCTTTTATGTATGGTTTTATAAAGTATAAATCATATTTTAAGTAGTATTGAGTGGTTTTAAGTACATATTTAAAATAGAATTTTTAAAAATCAAATCATCTTAAATGAATATATTACAATATAATTTTACACAGTGTAATTCTTCAAATAATAAGTAAAGAAGACTATATTTATGGGAAAGGGTGATTTGATTATGAATTTAGAGGATAAAATCGATTCTATTATGGAGTTATGTGGTAGTAATCAACAAATTATAATCAGAAAATTTTATATTGGTAAAGTTAATCCTATTGAAGTAGCTTTTTTATATAAAGATGGTTTAACTGATCAAGATATTATAAATAGAGATATATTAAACCTTTTAATGCACCAAGTTAATGAGGATTTTAGTGATATCAAATTTATTAATGAATATGTATGTGATAAATATATATTAATGTCAAAAATTTTAGTGGAAAACGATATTAATATAGTTACGAAAAATATAAAAATTGGACGATCGGGTAGTCTTATATATGGCTCAAAAAGTTAAAAAAGAATGTGATGAGTTTATTACAAAAATGAAAAGTCTAAAGTTGATTGTTTAGATCTAGGTCAGGTTGTAGCAGCTAAATAGGGTAGACAAACGGGCGTAGACTGGAATTCTATAGTATGTAATTCGAATATTGAAGTAAATGTAAAAGTTAAAGTTCAAAAAACTGGGAGAGGTGACTACCAAATTTAAGGCTAGCGAAAGGAGAAATCCTATTGTTAGTCTTTTGGCTTATATTGCCAATATATATCTAAGTAGGGTACAATAGATACTATAGATGAATAAGTAAACAATTTTGGGGGGTATTATGAAAAAGATTTCACCGTTTTCACAAAAAATGTGGACAATTGATGGATTAGTTCTAACAAGTGTATTTTTAATAATTGGAGTGGCTTTAAGCATATTTTTAGGATTTGATTCAATATGGAAATATATATTAATATCGATTGTATATGTGGTAACAATTATTATATTAATAAATTCATTATTTATTCCAAAATATAAGTATGAAAAATTTAGTTATTATATGGACGAAGAAAAGATTATTCTGAAACATGGTGTATTTACTGAAATAAATGTAATTATTCCAATGAGTAGAGTTCAGTATGTAGACACAGATCAAGGAATAATATTAAGAAAATATAAACTAATAAATTTAACGGTGCATACTGCTGGAGGAGCTTATAAAATTCCTTATTTGGAAAGTGAGATTGGTAATGCACTTCAGTTAAGTATTACAAAAACTGTCCAGGAGATAAATATATGAAAGAACTAAAACACCAACATAAATATATAATATTTTCTGAACTTTTTCAATTTATAAAAAATAGTATAATTCCATTTATTATATTTTTAATATCCATAGGTTCTAAAATTCCGAAAAGGTATGGCGGAGATTATACCGAAGTTATAGTTATAATTATCTTCTTTGTTATAGTTAGCGCTTTAGCTATATTTAAATGGAAGAGAAATGTATATTATGTTCAGGCTGAGGGGATGTACATGAAATATGGAGTTTTTGAAATTCATGAGAGAACTGTTCCTTTTTCACAAGTGCATACTGCAGATATATCGTCATCATTAATTCAGCGTTTGTTTAATGTTTGTAAGCTTGAGATTGATACTGCTGGTGGAACTGAAAAGTCTGAAATATCTATTTTCTTATCTAATCAGGAAGCACTAAGAATCAAAGAAATTATATTTAGGCTTAAAAAAAATGAAAATCAAGATAAAATTATAGAAGAAAAAAATATAAAGATGTTCACTTCTTCTTTAAGAGATTTATTTGTAATGGCGACATTTTCTACACGTATTTTAGCCGTATTTTTTATAATTTTGGCCTTTTATTCTAAGATAGATGATATGATGCCAAAGGAATTTAAGAAAAAAGTTCAGGGATATACGGATAATATAATGAAGGGAATTAATGGTGTTAATATAATAAGATATGTAGTAATGCTAATCATTATTATGTTGTTTATTTCCTGGGTTATATCTATCGGTTTAACTATAATAAAATATTACAAATTTACAGTTATACGTGAAGACGATAATATCAAACTATCATATGGATTATTTAATAAAAAGGAAGTAACTATCCCGGTTAAACGAATTCAAAGTCTAATAATAGTTGAGGGAATTATTAAAAAGCCATTAGGATACTTTTCATTAAATGTTGAAACTATTGGATATGGAAAAGACAAGGGTGAGAGTACTATAATTTGTCCTATTGCTAAAAGAATAGTACTAGATAAGTTCTTTGTGGATATTTTACCTGAAATGAATATAATTTATAAACTAGAGAAGTCTCCTCGAAAAGCTTTAAAAGGATTTCTTTTACTTAGATTAGTACCTGAGTTTATAGCAATCTTTTTAGTAGCATATTTTGCACCTTATGGATATTATATATTTTTATTAGTTCCTAGCTTAGTGATTTTACATTATACAAGATTTATTGATAATGGACTGTATTGTGGCGATAAATTTATTGTAATGAGATATAGAAAATTCTCAAGGGAAACAGTTATAATACAAAAAGATTGTATTCAGTCAATGGAAAAAATACAAAATTTATTCCAAAAGAATAAAGCTATTACTAAATGTAAAGTAACGATAGCGGGGGATATATTAGGGAGTTCTTATACGGTTGGATATATGAATGAAGAATTTATAAAAAATCATATTAAAGTTTAAAATTAACTAATGTATGTCAGAAAAATCATTTAAAAGGACCTATATATTGTAAAAATACTGTTCGTGTACATATTTTTACCTTTCATGACATAATTGTATACATGCAAGTGGAAAAGAATTATAATATAGTGAAATGCTTATTATAATTCAATAATTATATTTTAGATATTACTTGCTTAATGAAGGCAAAAGTCTTACATGTATTTTGAAATTAATACGGTAGTAACATTTGCTGAATTTATTTTGTATTTTTGATAAATTGAAATTATGTAAACAAAATTAAATTCTATTAAAGGAGGTGCCTAATGAAAATACAAACAATAATACAGAAAAAACCTATGAAAATTAGTATAATAGTTTTACCAATATTAATCGTTTTATATTTGGGTATATCAATGTATTTTAGCAATCATTTTAATTTTGGGTCTGTAATTAATGGCATTAATGCTTCTGGTAAAACCGTAGAGGAAGTTAATAAAGAACTGCTAGCTAAATCTAAAACATATACATTGGAGCTTAAAGAACGAAATGGTGTGAAAGAACAGATTAAGGCTACTGAAATTGGACTTAAATATAATGCAAAGGATAAAATCCAAGCTTTAAAAGATAGCCAAAATTCATTTGCTTGGATTTTTTCGATTTTTAATCAAAAATCATCTGAAATGGATGGAATAGTTACCTATGATGATAAACTATTAAAAGAACGTTTTGATAAGCTCACACTTTCTGACAGCAAAAAAATAATTGAACCTCAAAATGCTAGCTTTAAATATTCAGATAAGGGCTATGTCATTGTGAAGGAAGTTATGGGTAATAAAGTAAATAGCAAGCAGTTGTATGCAAACATAGAAAAGTCAATTGTTAAGGGAGAAACAGAAGTGAATTTGGAGGATGAAAATTATTATATTAATCCCAAATATATTTCAACCTCTCAAAAGGTAAAAAGTACTAAAATTTTGTTGAACAAGTATATAGCATCAAAAATCACTTATACATTTGCTGGAGGAAGTGAAGTCGTAAATGGGTCTATAATACATGACTGGCTTGGAGTTAACCAAAACCTTGAAATAACATTTGATGAAGATAAAATGAATAATTACGTAAGAAAAGTAGACGATAATTATAATACATTTGGTAAGCAAAGAAATTTTGCTGCGTCTCTTGGAACAACGGTAAAGGTTAGTGGCGGAGATTATGGGTGGTTGGTTAATCGCTCAGGTGAAGTTGATAACTTAATTGTTAATATAAAAGCTGGACAAACTATATCAAAGCAGCCAAGTTATACACAAAAGGCTGCATCTCATGATATTAATGATATTGGAAATACCTATGTGGAAATTAATATCACAAAACAGCATTTATGGTTTTATAAGAATGGTTCACTTGTTGTACAAGGAGATGTTGTTACTGGTAATGTAAGCATAAATGATGGAACACCAACAGGAATTTATAAATTAAAATACAAAGAGAAAAATGCTACATTAGTGGGAGAAGGGTACAGCGTTCCTGTAGCTGAATTTATGCCATTTAATGGTGGTATCGGTATACATCCTGCAACTTGGAGAAATAAGTTTGGGGGAAATATATATTTGACAAATGGTTCTCATGGTTGTATAAATTGTCCACCTAGTTTATCAAAGACTATATTTAATAACATCGAAGCTAATACTCCAGTTGTATGTTATGTGCAGTAATTTAATAAAGGGTATTTCATTCTTATAAACAAAAGTACAGAGTTATAAGAATATGAATTAAATTAAAAAGGGGACAAATTAATTATGGAAGATAATTACGATCAAGCTCAAAATGGAATAATTAATAACCAACCAATGACATTAAAGGATTGGGTACTTACATATTTATTGTTACTGATACCTATTGCAAACATAGTTTTAATGTTTGTTTGGGCATTTGGTAAGAATGTAAATAAGAGTAAAAAAACTTTATTTCAAGCCCAGCTAATTTTTTCAGGCATAGGATTAGTATTAACATTGTGTGCAATGTTTTTTATAGTTGTGATGGGTGCTGGAATGAATAGCGGTTATTAAATAGCAGTGTTAACGGTTATAAATAATAGGACTATTATTACTTAAAAGAACAATAATAAACCCACATCTTATGATAAGGTGTGGGTTTATTTTAGGTTATGCTTTTCTATATTTTTTGAGAGCCATAGTGTTTAACATAAGAAATAATAATGCATAGCCTATAAGTATTATTACATCATACCTAACGTCTATTAGACTCTTTCCCCTTAGCATTACATCTCTAAGCGCTTCGGCTCCATAAGTCATAGGAAATATTTTTGATAATATATTTGCCAAGGTTGGGGCGTTTCTCAAATCAAAAATACCACTGAACATAATTTGCGGAACTATTACTATAGGTATAAATTGAAATAACTGAAATTCATTGCGTGCAAAGGCAGATAATAGGGTTCCAAGTGCTAAGGAACCTGAAGCAAGAACTAAATTAATTACAAGTACTGCCCAAAAGCTACCTACCATTGGCACATTAAGGCCATAGACACTAAAAATCTGAAGTATTATAGTCTGGATAGCTACAAAGGAACCAAAACCTAGAAAATATCCTAAAACTATTTCCCACCTTTTTAGAGGCGTCGCAAGTATTCTATCAAGGGTTCCACTAATTCTCTCCCTTAAGAATGCAACGCCTGCTATTAGGAACACGAAAAAGAAGATAAAGAAGCCCATAAGAATTGGTGCCATGGAATCAAATGCTCCCATATCCATGGAGCCATGCAAAAAATTAATTTCGGGCTTTTGAGTAGTATTATCAAGAGAAAGTTTATTAAGTGTAGTCATAACAAGGCTGGTTATTGATGGGTCAGCGCCATCTAATGTAATTTTTTGTTTATTGTCACTAAAAACAATATATGCATCTATACTTTTATTATTCAAATTTTTCAATGCAATTTTCTCATTGTAGGGTTTACTAACATTAGCAAGGCTTTGTAGCTTATTTACATAGATATCAGGTGCAGATACAATAGCAATGTTTGGTGTTGTAGCTCCAGAGGTTAAGATAGCACTGAGCAGATACATTACAAAAATTGGAGCAACAAACATTAGAGCAATTGATCTTTTGTCACCGCGAAGCTGCTTTATTAATCTTTTAGCAATTGATAATACTCTCATATGCTTTTCACCTCTTTTTCATTTCCATAATAGAGAAATGCGCCTTCAACAGTACTTTCTCCAGACTTTTCTTTTAGTTCATCGGGGGTGCCAATTGCAATTAATCCGCCATTTCTAATTAGAGCAAGTCTATCACAATGTTCAGCTTCGTCCATTACATGGGTAGTTATTATTATTGTAACGCCTTCTTTTCTTAAACGGTCAAACTCCTTCCAAAATTGGAGTCTAAGGACTGGATCAATTCCTACGGTAGGTTCATCAAGAATAAGTATTTCTGGTTTATGAACCAGTGCTATAGCAAGAGATAATCTTCTTTTCATTCCACCAGAAAAATTTTTGATGAGCTTTTTACCTTCATCATGAAGAAGGACCAATTCTAAGACCTCACTTGCCCTTTGCCTTGCGAGTTTGCCTTTCATGTCATATAGTGAAGCAAAGAATAATATATTATCAAGAGCGGTTAAGTCTTCATACAATGCATCACATTGGGCCATATATCCAATTTTCGAAACTACATCTAGTGATGGCATTTTAGTATCAAGTACGCATACGGAGCCTTTTGTAGGTTCACTCATTCCAACAATAGCCTTTATTAAAGTGGTTTTACCAGAGCCCGATGGTCCAAGAAGTCCAAGAATTTCTCCTTTTTTTACATTTAGATTAATGTTTTCAAGTACAATGTATTTTCCGAACTGTTGCTTAAAATTTTCTATTTTAATAACATTTTCATTGTTCATTTATTCCTCGCTCCTTTTTAATCCTATTGTATTATTGAAATATCAACTATAATCACAAGTTTAGGTAAAATTTCACACTTTTATTATAGCTATAAAATATACTTTGTCAATTGGAAATTTAAAGAAATTATGAATAAACTTTATGATAAACTATTATAATATTTAAATAGAATAAAGGCTGTACTTTTTTTGACAGTTATGTCATAATATATAGTGGGAATTGTTTTTATTTGTAATTATTATTACGACTAACAATTTGCGAAAAAGGAGGATAATTATTCAAAAAAAGTTAAAATAAAGTTGAATAATATCATTTTAAATGGTAATATGGACATGTATTATCCTAGATTCTTCATTAAATTATATTAGTTTATGAATGTAACTTATTCAATGTGGAACTTAGGTACCACTTAAATTATAATTTTAGGGAGGCAGTGTTTATGAATACTAACAAGGTTGACAAAATTGTAAAGGTTTCAATTTTAAGTAGTGTAATTTTAGCTTCATTATCACCAGTTATAGCATATGCTGATGAATCTAACTTAAAAATTCCTGAACTATCATCGAGTCAAAATGGAACACTTATGATGGGGCTAGTAATTTGTCTGTTAGGAATGGCATTCGGTTATTATCAATTTTTAAGGGTAAAGAAAATTAAAGCACATAAATCAATGCTTGATGTTTCAGCTATTATTTTTGAAACATGTAAAACTTACTTAATTCAGCAAGGTAAATTTATTGCGATTTTATTTCTTATTATAGGTAGTATTATTGCATTTTACTTTGGTTATTTGCAAGGAACTAGTTTTGGTGGGGTATTATTAGTACTTGGCTGGACTATTGTTGGTATACTTGGGTCGTATGGTGTTGCTTGGTATGGTATAAGAATGAATACGTTTGCAAATAGTAGAATGGCATTTGCTTCTTTAAAAGGTAAACCTTTAAATCTTGTGAATATTCCGCTTGATGCAGGTATGAGCATTGGAGTACTTTTAATTTGTGTAGAACTCTTTATGATGTTAACAATATTAATTTTTGTTCCACGTAGCCTTGCAGGGGCGAGTTTTATAGGGTTTGCAATTGGTGAATCACTAGGAGCGAGTGCATTACGTATTGCCGGTGGTATTTTTACAAAAATCGCTGACATTGGATCAGATCTTATGAAAATTGCTTTCAAGATTAAAGAAGATGACCCTAGAAATCCAGGAGTTATTGCAGATTGTACTGGAGATAATGCGGGAGATAGTGTTGGTCCTACTGCTGATGGATTTGAGACTTATGGAGTAACAGGAGTTGCTTTAATTTCATTTATTGTTCTTGCAGTTGGTATGTCATTTCCATCCGCAGATAGATTAGTACTTCAGTCTACTCTTCTCACATGGATTTTCACAATGCGTATATTGATGGTTATTACGTCAATTGCAGCATTTTATATAAATAGAGCTTATAGTAATATGAAATACAGTAATGCTGATGATCTTGATTTTGAACAACCTCTAACAAATCTTATTTGGATTTCATCAGTACTATCAATAATTGTTATTTTTGTAGTTAGTTACTTAATTCTTGGACCTGGAACTCAGGTTGCATTAACCGCTAATTCTAATAGTATTTGGTATGTACTAGCTATAATTATTAGTTGTGGTACTTTGGGAGGAGCACTTATTCCAGAGGTTACTAAAATATTTACTAGTGGTAAATCAAAACATGTACAAGAAGTTGTTACAGCATCAAGAGAAGGTGGAGCTTCATTAAACATACTATCAGGATTTGTTGCTGGTAACTTCAGTGCATTCTGGCAGGGATTAGTATTTGTAATCTTAATGTTTGTAGCATATCTTGCAAGTACACTTGGTTTAAAAGATATAATGATCTACCCTTCAGTTTTTGCTTTTGGTTTGGTTGCTTTTGGATTGCTAAGCATGGGTCCTGTTACTATTGCAGTAGATAGTTATGGTCCAGTAACTGATAATGCACAATCAATTTATGAACTTTCACTTATTGAAACTATTCCTAATATTTCGAAAGAAATAGAAAGAGATTTTGGTTTCAAACCAGATTTTGAAAAAGCAAAATATTACCTTGAAGCTAATGATGGTGCAGGGAATACATTCAAAGCAACTGCAAAACCTGTACTTATTGGTACAGCTGTTGTTGGAGCAACGACAATGATTTTCTCGCTTATTCTAGTTATTCAGGATGTATTAAAAGTTAAACCTGAAACTATTCTTAATTTACTTAACCCCTACACTTTATTCGGATTTATGTGTGGTGGTGCGATAATCTATTGGTTTACAGGTGCATCTACGCAGGCAGTTTCTACAGGTGCTTATAGAGCTGTAGAATTTATTAAGAAAAATATAGATTTAGATGAGAATGCAGATCAAAGAGCATCTACAGAAAAATCTAAGGAAGTTGTTAAAATTTGTACACAGTATGCACAAAAGGGAATGTTTAATATATTTGTTGCAATATTCTCATTTGCTTTAGCATTTGCATTTTTCTCAGCTCCTAGAGGTAATAACACTGAACCGGTTGCATTCTTTGTTGCTTACCTAATATCTATAGCAGTCTTTGGTTTATATCAAGCTATATTTATGGCAAATGCTGGTGGATGTTGGGATAATGCTAAAAAGGTTGTTGAAGTTGACCTAGATGAGAAGGGTACTCCACTCCATGATGCTTGTGTTATAGGAGATACAGTTGGAGATCCTTTCAAAGACACTTCATCAGTAGCATTAAATCCAATAATAAAATTTACAACATTATTTGGAATGCTTGCTATGGAAATTGCTATATCAGAAAGATTCAGAGCTATAGCTCCATACATTGGAGCAATATTCTTTGCAATTGCGATTATATTTGTATGGCGTTCATTCTATAGAATGAGAATTAAAAATTAAAGTTAATTTAAATTTGCAGAGGACCAGATTTTATTTTGAATCTGGTCCTCTGTGTTTTATATTATTCATTAGATATAAGGAGGGGTGGTTTAAAATGAAAATTTTACTTATAGATGACGAAGAAAGCATTTTAAATTTAGTACGTATGAACCTAGTACTAGAAGGTTTTGATGTGGTAACTAGTGCAACTGGTAATAATGGAATCAAGGCTTTTCAAGATGAAAATCCAGACCTAGTGTTACTTGATTTAATGTTACCTGACTTAGATGGATATGAAGTTATGAAAATAATGCAAAAGATTAATAGAAAAATTCCAATTATTCTTCTTACTGCAAAAGGGCAACTCAATGATAAACTACTAGGGTTACAGTTAGGGGCAGATGATTATATTACAAAACCCTTTGATAGCAGGGAAATTATACTGCGAATACGTGCAATTTCAAGGCGGATAAATCAATCGAAGCGCCTTAATGAAAATGCTGAAAACAAAATAGAAAAAGGCTTCATCATGCTACTAAAAGCTGAAAGAAAGATTTTTATAGATTCTATCGAAGTAAAATTTACTTTTCGTGAATTTGAAACTTTAAATCTTTTAATGCAAAATATTAATAAGGTCTTTACTAGAACCGAGCTACTAAAAAAACTTTGGGGTTATGATTATGAAGGAAACACAAGGGCTGTTGACATTCACATAGAACGAATTCGTAAAAAACTTAAAAATCATGGAAATGCTATTCAAACTATTTATGGTGCTGGATATAGATTAGAGGTATGAGATGAAAATTGGTATAAAAAATAAAATCGTAATTATGAATATAGCTGTGTTACTTCCTGTTTTGCTTATTGTTTGCTTCATTACCATTGGTAATCTCTATGAAAATATAATAAATAGTTCTATTACAATGTTAAAACAAGAAAGCTACAACAGCCAATTAAATATCATTACATATTTAGATAACGAAAAAAACATAGGCTTGCCAGAAATTCTTAAAAATATGAGCCCATTTATTGCTAAAAATTTATCTGATCATTATAGATTCAGAATTCAATTATACAACAAGGATGGACTGGTAGGGGATTCTGAGGAGTACCCTATAATTTTAGAGAATAAAGATGTTACTTATGCACTTTCAGGAACCAAATCATATATTATAAAAAAAATTGAAAATAAGCAATATATTTTGTTTTCCAGCCCGCTTTATTTTGAAGGAGAAACTATTGGCTGTTTTCGATATATTTATCCCTTAGATAAAGAAATAGGATTAGTTAAGAATACAAGTGTTACAATGCTTTTGATAGGTTTACTAGCGCTGTTTCTTTCTATTTTTTTAAGTAATGTATTTTCTAGGAAAATTGTAAGCCCAATTGTATCTTTAAAAAGAGCCTCACAGAAGGTTGCAAATGGAGATTTTACAAACATTATAGAAATTGATACCACGGATGAAATCAAAGATTTAGCGGATTCTTTTAATCTTATGTCTATTAATATAAATAACTCTATTTTAAAGTTAAAAGATGAAAAAGCAAATCAAAAAAGATTTTTAGATAACGTTACCCATGAATTAAAAACTCCTATAACTTCAATCATTGGATATGCAGATTTACTTCCTAGAGTAAAAAATGATAAAGACAAAAGCCAATGTCTTGATTATATTCAAAAGGGTGGACATCGTCTGCTTTGCCTTGTAGAAGAATTGTTAAACTTATCTAAATTAAATAAGGAAGATTTTCAAATGGAAGTTGCACAAACGAACCTTAAAGTTGTAATAGAGGAAAGTTTGTTAATTTTAAGGCCAAGATTAGAGAAATACAATATATTTATAGAGACACGTTTATTTGATCACTTCATTTGGATAGATAAACAAAAAACGGAACAAGTATTTTTAAATATATTTGACAATGCCGTTAAATACAGTGATTGTACTTCGATTGTTATAAAGATGTTCTTAGGTCATGAATCATTAATTGTTTCTATAACAGACAATGGATGCGGCATACCAAAGGAACATCTGAAGAAGGTTTTTGAACCTTTTTATACTGCAAATAAAAGACTGCAAAATCAATATGGTGGTATGGGCCTTGGACTTGCAATTTGCATGGAAATTATGAAAAAGCAACAGGGAGATATTTGTATAAGCAGTGACAATGGAACAAAGGCGGAATTGTTTTTTAAGTTGTTACAAAGTTGATACAATTTTGATGTAATTTTGAAAACGTTTTTTGATATGATAAGGAGGAAGAGAAAAATAAATATTTTAAAAAAACACAAAAAGTTATTAATCATTTATTTTGTTTTTATGTTATTACTAGGAATCATAATATTTTGGCAATACGAAAAAAATTATGATCATGTAGTACTTATTCAAGATAGAGAACAAGTTTTAAAAGCTGTAAGTACCTCTACGCCTGTAAAGGTAGAAGTTTATAGTAAACATTGGGGCAAAACTGTTATTTCTGAGAGTGATGTTATTCGGAGTATATGGAATATTATAGACGAAATGTCTAAAGATAGTCCTTTGCAAGAAAGTCAAAACACATATACGAATGATGAAATAAGTGGCACTATTTATTATCTGAATGGAGAAAAATCTACTTTTACTTTAGGAAGTTACTTAAAAATAGGTACTATTATTTATGGAAATGCTAAAGATAAACCTTATGTAGATCAGCTTAAAAATTATTTAAATGAAGTTTTATGTTCGCCTGAAAATCTAAGCAACCTTATAAATGAACGAAATAAAGTTACCGTAGTAGATAGTAATAATAATATACAAAAATGTGGTCGTGATGATAAAACATTTATTCGTAATAAAATATTAAAATGTTCTAAAATTAAGGATAACGTTTCCCTAGAAAAAGCAATCAATACAAAGGGAAAAGTATTATACCACATAAAAACCTATTTAGAAAAAGAAAGTAATTCTACTCCAAATACAAAGGATACTTTCTATGCAATCATAAATATTGATGTATATGAAAATGGGTATATTGTTATTCAAGATTTTAGTAATGATGTAGTAAATGCAATTTACATGAAAGGAAATTTAGTAGAGATATGTAAAAACATAAAAAAAACTGGTATTTAATTTTTAAATGTTTTGGAGGTACCTTAATGAAAGCTTACAAATTTACTATATTTATTCTTCTCTTGCTTTGCTCTACATTGTTAACTGCATGCAATAAAAACAGGAGTGATTATCCTAATCTGCAAGGTAAAAAACTTCTAGTTTATGTAGCCTTTCATGAAGATGAGGCTAAACCTCTACTAGAAGGCTTCAAACAAAAGACTGGTTGTGAGTATTCGCTTTTAAGGTTTCCTACAGGGGAAGCTTTAGCCCGGGCAATGGAGGAAAAAACAGCTCCTAAAGCAGATGTTTTTTTAGGAGGCACAGTAGATGCCCATGAGTACATGAAAAAAGAGGGCATAATTGAAAAATATATTTCTAAAAATGCAAGTTATATTTCTGATAGGTATAAAGATAAAGATGGGTATTGGACAGGACTTTATATAGAAGCCTTATCTATTGGTATCAATAAAGAACGATGGGACGCCGAGTTTAAATCAAAGGGAATAAAGCAGCCAGAAAACTTTCAAGATTTGTTAAATCCAGCATTTAAAGGTGAAATTATTATTCCTAACCCAAAAACCTCTGGAACCGGCTATACTTTTGTTTCTTATCTTGTACAATCTATGGGGAAAAAGAAAGCATTAGAATATTTAGGCAAACTTAACCATAATGTAGCACAAGTTACTACAAATGGCCTTACCCCAGCAGAAAAGGTAGGCATTGGCGAATATTTAATTGCTGTTAATTTTATAAATCAACAGCTTATTGTTAAAAAGTCTGGATTTAATATACAATCTAAAATTCCTAAAGATGTGGGATGGACGCTGTGTGCAGTATCTAAAATTAAGGATGGACCAGACTCGAAGGCTGCAAATGCTTTTATAGATTATTGTTTAACGGCGCAAGCGGGTAATGATCTGAAAAATTTTTCTATGGCTATGTCTACAAGGGGTGATGTGCCATTGCCACAGGGAGGACAAAATTTAAGTAATCTTCTGGGTAGCGATAAGTACGATTTTAAAAAAGCAGGAATTGATAAAGAAGAAATGTTAGATGCCCTTGGAAAAATTAAACCATGAATTTATATATTTATATATAGATTAATATGTTTAAATAAAATAATCTAAAATGAAAGGTCGCTAAAACGTATGGAAAATTTATTTGGCTTTTTAAAACCTGCACTTCCAATTAAACCATTGCCGAAAGATAAGGTTGATTCAGCATACAAAAGATATCGTCTGCAAGTATTTTTAAGCATATATTTTGGTTATGCAGTTTACTACTTTGTTAGAAGTAACTTCTCATTAGCTAAGGTATACTTCCTTCAGGAGGGTTTTACAAAAACACAATTAGGTATAGTCGCTTCTGCACTAGGACTTGCGTATGGTGTTAGTAAATTTGTTATGGGAAATCTATCAGATAGATCCAATGCAAGGTATTTTTTAGGTATTGGCTTAATTCTGTCTGGTATCATAAATCTATTTTTCCCACTTACCACAAGTATCACAGTTATGTTTATATTAATGCTTATGAATGGATGGGTTCAAGGTATGGGCTGGCCACCATGTGGGCGAATAATGACTCATTGGTTCTCAGATAAAGAACGTGGAGTTAAAATGGCTATTTGGAATACAGCACATAATGTAGGCGGTGGATTTATAGCTGTCATTGCTATTCTTGGTGTTCAAATTTTTGGAGGCTGGAAAGGAATTTTTATTTTACCAGCTATTATTGCAATAATAACCGGCGTATTATATATGATTTTTGCAAAAGATACACCTCAATCAGTAGGGTTACCTCCTATAGAAGAATATAAAAATGATTACCCAGCTGCAAAAGTAAAAGATAGAGAAAAAGAAATGACAGCAAAAGAAATACTTTTTAAATATGTACTAAATAATAAATATCTATGGTATATCGCTCTTGCAAATGGGTTTGTATATATGGTGAGATATGGGATTGAAGATTGGGCTCCAGTATACTTAAATACTGTAAAAGGTTTTAGTATTCAACAGTCTTCCATTGGATTTGCTTTATTTGAATATGCTGCGATTCCAGGAACTATACTCATCGGATGGATTAGTGATAAGATATTCCATGGTCGTAGGGCGCCAGTAGGCGTAGCTTGCATGGTAGGTGTTGCAATTGGTGTATTCATCTATTGGCAGAGCACAAGTCTATTAGCAATAAACATTACTTTAGCTTGCATAGGTGCTTTAATATATGGACCGGTAATGCTTATTGGAGTAAGTGCTTTAGATTTAGTTCCTAAAAAGGCAGCTGGAACTGCTGCTGGATTTACTGGGTTATTTGGATATGTTATTGGACAAGTTTCAGCTGAAGTAGTAATGGGAATAGTTGTAGATAAATATAACTGGGCAGGAGGATTCAAACTTCTTATAGCTTCATCTATAATTGCTATTGTATTACTATCCCTTACTTGGAACGTACATGATAGGTCAAAACCTGATTCTGAGGAAATTAAGTATTTAAGTTAAATAGATATTATGTATACAAAAATATTTTTTATAAGCCTCCTATGGTATAGGGGGCTTATGATTTTGTACTGGGCACACTAAAATACAGTGATTATTTTATTATCCTTTTTCCTATAACAAATCTTTCTTTATAATAGCCTTTTAGTTCAGAGATTTTTATAACTTCACCAGATTTTGGAGAATGGATAAACTTATTGTTCCCAATATATATTCCAACATGAGATACTTGGTAAGGGAGTACTGGATTAGTCATAAAGAAGACTAGATCGCCATCTTTAAGATTCTTAATATTAATAGAAATACCTTTATTTACTTGATCCATAGTTGTTCTAGGTAAATTTATACCAAAATATTTGTAAGCATATGATACAAAACCTGAACAATCGAAACCACCACTCATATATTTTCCAGAAGTAGAAGATATTTCAGGCGTTGTGCCACCCCATAAGTAATGCATTCCTATAAAAGTAACGCAGTAGGCTTTTATGTTATTCCCATTTGTTAATGTAGAATATTGTTGTCCATTTGCTATATATTTGGGTTTATTTAAGGGAGTTTTACAATTAGAGAAAATAGTAAAAATCATATATATTAGAGAAACTAATATAAGGATTAAAGTTAAATGCCAAGGTTTTATTAGGTTTCTTCTATAATATAATTTTCTCATATGATCTCCCATTCTATATTATTTTTAATTATTTATATTAAGTTATTGTAGTATCTCTAATAATATGCTAAATATAAAAATTAATAGGATAATAAGTTTGATTTATTTTAACGAAAATATACCAATTTGTAAAATATTGTGGTATATTAATTAAGGTGAATTTAATTTCATGTAATAATATGTAATAAACATAAAGCGTTTAATGGTAGTGGTACTAAAATAAACGAATTTCGATTTGATTGTAGTACAAGAGATCGGAAG